>Ga0307488_10000623_pt1 | contig 29307 bp, 21 predicted proteins | sample SB02metaG_FD_202248 | JGI IMG/M metagenome (GOLD analysis project Ga0307488, IMG submission 202248) | Sea-ice brine microbial communities from Beaufort Sea near Barrow, Alaska, United States - SB 0.2 | ecosystem: Environmental > Aquatic > Marine > Coastal | place: USA: Alaska | collected...
CTAATATGGTGATAGAAGAAGCGCAAACAGAAATGTTGATTTGGGTTTTTTCAGTGGTGATTGCTCTATGCATGATCACGTTCAGATCTGTACGCACGGTTATCAGTATTGTTGTGCCATTAGTCTTAACCTCAATCTTAAGCCAAGCGCTAATGGCAGTCTTAGGTATTGGAGTGAAAGTAGCGACATTACCTGTTATCGCCTTAGGTGTCGGTATAGGGGTGGATTACGGTATTTACATATTTAGTAAAGTCAAAGAAGCCTTAGCCATGAACAAGTCGCTGTACGACACCTACCTGTATGCCCTTAACCAAACAGGTAAGGCTGTGGCGTTCACGGGTATCACCTTAGCGATAAGCGTGGCAACATGGGTATTTTCACCCATTAAGTTTCAAGCTGATATGGGGTTATTATTAACCTTTATGTTCTTACTGAATATGTTGGGTGCCCTGACCTTAATACCGGCCTTAGCATGGGCATTAAGAATCGGCAATAAGGTGTCTGATGAGTAGCGAGTCAATCAATAAGGTTACCCTTAGGGATAATCTTATGACTTACCTTAAACATTAGACTCTGTTGTTTGAGGTTAACTCGACTCAATAGTTGAACTAATAACCAATAAAAAGAGGACTGGTAGGTAACTATCAGTCCTCTTTTTTTGTGAGTATTAGTGTTTATCTCTGCAGGTAGGGATGATTATGATAGATTGGATTAGGGCGTGGCGACATTAAACCAGAAAGGGAAGTCTTCCATCATTTGCATTAATTCAAAGAATGCATTGGCATCACCCTCAAAGGCTATTTGGTTATTGGCAATAAGTTGTTTAAATGTCATCGCTTTCATTAGCACTTGTTCAAGGTTCACACGATCCACAGTGACTGTGACGATAGGCTTCTCAAATTGTTGTGCTTTAATATTGTTTAAATGTGAATTCTTGAGCTCCAGAGCAAATGTTTCTTGTCGGTCTGGAATAATAATATTGATCTTAAAGGCTTTGTTTTGAGCTTTGGTTATATCTAACTTTACACCCAACAAGTTAAATAACATTTCTGAAGACATAGCTTGAATCATATCTGGACCCGCTTGGGTAGAAGCCACATTTGCGGGTACACCGTTTCTAAGCTCCCATGCGCCAGCAAGGTAAGTGTTTCGCCACCCAGCACTTTCTGCTTGATAACCCATCTGTTCAAAGATATCGGCTTGTAATAACAGTGCTTGTCTATTGGTGGGCTGGGCAAATATCAGGTTGTTAAGCAGCTCAGCACCCCAACGGTATTCCCCCTTCTCAAAAGCTTGCTGGGCTAAGGATAAAACTTTATCTGAGCCTCCTATGGCTTCTACATATCTGGGTGCTGAGTCCACTGGACTCAATTTATTTAAATTGGCAGGGTTCATATCAAAAAAACCCAAGTATTTATTGATTATGCCACGCACATTGTGGGAATAAGAGCCATGATAACCTCTGTTGTACCAATGCTTAGATAAAGCATCGGGTACTTCTAGTTCATTGTGAATTTCACTTATGGTAATGCCTTTATTCGCTAGATTGAGGGTTCTGTCATGTAAAAATCCATATAAATCTCTCTGTTTCTCTAATACTTCAATTAGATATTCATTGCCCCAACGAGGCCAAGAATGAGAGGCAAACATCACTTCTGCATCTTTAGCAAAACCAAAGATAACGTGATTAATAAATTTACTCCAACCAAGTGCATCGCGCACTTCTGCTCCCCTAAGGGTGTAGACATTATGTAGCGTGCCTGTCACATTTTCAGCCATCCATAAGGTTTTAAATTGAGGGAAGTATGTGTTCATTTCGGCAGGTGATTCAGTGCTAGGGGTATTTTGCATGATCATAGTTATTCCATCTATAGTGAGTGTTTCTATGTCTTGCTCTATGACTCTTGTAGGTGCAATCAAGCCGATTAAGCCAGTTGATAAACCTTTACCAATAGCAGCATCAACCTGCCCAGTTGGACTTTTCTTCAGGACACTACCATATTGGTAAGAAGCGCGTCTTGTCATGGCATTACCAGCTAAGATGTTTTCTTTAATGGCATGTTCCATAAAATCTTTAGGGGCGATCACTTGTACTGCGCCTGAGTCCACTTGTGCTTGACTGATCACGCCTTTTACACCACCAAAATGATCTGCATGGGCATGACTGTAAACGACTGCCTTGACAGGAAATTCACCTAGTTCTTGAGTCAGCAAGGCAAATGCCGCTTTTGATGTGGCTGGCGTGAGCAAAGGATCGAATATTATCCAACCTGTATCCCCTTTGATAAAGGAAATATTGGATAAGTCATAACCTCGAACCTGATAAATACGCTCTGTAACCTGATATAAGCCATAAGACATGTTTAGACGTGCTTGACGCTCTAAGCTTGGGTTAATCGTATTGTGGTTGGCCTCGTCAGTCAAAAAGTCATAATTACCCAACTCCCAAACCACATTGCCATTATTATCTAATATCTCTAATTGTTTAGGTCGCTTAATTAAGCCTTTCTCTGCTAGTTCAAAATCTAAATCATCAATAAAGGGTAGATTTTGTCTGACCAAGTTTTGTTGCTCAAGAGTCTTATTGGTGGCCGCTTTTTCAGTGGCAGAATAATCGCTTTTATTACACCCAGCTAATAGAAAAAGTAAGGCGAGTGCAACTGAGAGTCGAATTGAAAACATAGATTTCTCTTTAATAAGATCTAAAAAATAAACGTTTTGGACTTAAAAATAGAAGTTTTAAACTGATGTTCAAGTGAATTTTATTTATAAAAAAAGGCTGAATATTTCAGCCTTTTTTAATTTTATAATTTAATGACTGAGTCGTCTTAGGGCTGACGAAGAAAACGCTGTACGTTGTTCTACTCCCCCCCAAGTCATAAAGTTAGGTTCTTCATTACTCAGACCTGTCACTAAATACTGTCCAGAATTTAAGTCATGAAGTGTTTCAGCCACCATCCAAGGAGTATTTACGTCATAAAACATCACATTGTGACCTTCAGATATACGCCATAATTCGTTACGACCATCATAATGATCAATAACCGATGCACCCCAAGTATCTTCATCTATAAAGAAAGTTCGCTTGGCATAAATATGACGCTCACCTTCAGCTAGGGTCGCTTCTACTTCCCAGACCCGGTGTAATTCATAACGTAAATTATCAGGATTTAAATGACCAGGCTGTACCGCGTTTTCATAGGTAATGTCGGTGCTCATTAAATTATAAGAATTGTACGGAATGTACATTTCTTTTTTACCCACTAATTTCCAGTTGTACCTGTCTGGTGCACCGTTATACATATCATAATTGTCTGTGGTTCTTAAACCATCGGCACCGGCTGCTGGTCCATCGTAAGACACATTAGGGGCACGACGAACTCTGCGCTGTCCAGAGTTGTATACCCAAGCTTTACGAGCTTCTGCTACTTGGTCAATGGTTTCATGAACTAATAACGCAGTCCCTGTTAAACGTGCAGGAGCTGTAATAACTTGGAGGTAATAAAAAAGAATATTGGCATCTTTCTCGGCATCTCTGCCACCTTCCAAAAATTCAGGCCAAACTAATTGGTCATTCATTTTTACTTCTACAAATGAGCCATCGGCTTGAACAGGTATAGTGGTAAATTCTCGTTTAGCAGTACCTCCACGAAAACGGGTAATGTGATTCCATATCACTTCGTTAGCATTTTGTGGGATAGGAAAAGGGATAGTGGTGTCAAAGTCTTTTAAACCATTACCACCTTGCACTAACACGGCAGTTTCAGCGTTTTTCTTGATTACACCATATAGATTTTCTGGATACGCAGCTGAGCGATGTGTCTGATAAATTGGCATCTTGTAATCAGGGTATTTTTTAAACATGGCAATTTGACCAGGGCTTAAATTTGCTTGGTAAGTTGCCAGGTTCGCATTCGTTATTTCAAATAACACCTTATCTGAGGCGAAGGGGTTTGCAGGCCGACCAGAATCTTCGCTTGGTTTTGTATTTTTACTGTTTTGTCCACCAGTCCAAGCAGGGATAGTGCCCGCAGCATTACCTGCCATTTCTGCACCAATCGGTGTCAAGGATGTACCTAGTTTTGCAGCTTCTTCTGGTGATACTTTAGCGACAGCATTGTAAGCCGCTAGGCTCAGACACAACACACTTACAGAAGTAAATAATTTTTTCATTGTTTTTATCCTATTAATACGTAATGCCAATACTTACGGCAAGAAAGTCTTTATCTGACAAAATATTATAATCGCCACCACTGAAGCTTCTAAAGCTCAATGAGGCTGAATAAGATTGTTGATAAACGGCTTCGAGTGAGACACCAAATGATTTAGCGCCTTCATTAAATTGTTGGCCTGGGTCTGGAGAGTAACCAGATACATCATGCTGCCAATCGATTGTGGGTGAAAGAGACACACCGGCAAAAACATTATTATATTCAAGTGCGGCCCTAACACGATAACCCCAAGCTGTATCCGTTACGTAACCATCATCTTTACAGTCACCTGAAAGTGCACCGGCGGCAACCAAATTGGTACAATTTATACCATTACCTACATCAAAGTCTCCCAACCCAAATACTGAGTTACGACCATATTTTTGATCTGATGCTTCAATATCATCGGTCAAAATAACCCCTGCTTCGGCGATGACTGTTAAGCGTGAAGCACCTAACACCCGATCAAAAAACTGTAATGCAGTAACTTGAATTTGAGTCACATCAAATTCATCCCACCCTCTGGAAAGCTCACCAGGGTTGACACCCAAAACACGAGAGGAGTATCTAAGGAAGGGTTGTTCAGACAATACCGCGTTCAAAATTTCTGGACCATTTATCTGAATTGGCGTGTCAGGTTTATAAGAAACTTCACCCGACAAGGCAAAGCCTGCAACATTGGTTGCAAAGCTAAGGCCGTAATATTTTAAATCTTCTGGAAACTCAATATTATATCCAGGATTTAAGGCATCAATAGTGTCTCGGTCTACACCTGTGGTTTGTAATACTGAAGCTAAACCGAATTGTCCTAGCTGTTCAGGCGTTAATACACCAGCTTCAGCACCAGCAGCTAAAGTAGGGAAAGCCGCGTCTAATTGAACCGCATTTGCCCAAGGTAAAAATACCGGTAAAGCCGGATTAATTCCGCGAAATGCACCACGAATAGAATTAATAAGCGGCACTCGAGAGTGAATGTTCATGTAGTAAAAACCAAATTCAGTATCATTCAACTCTTGTGCAAAATAACGAAAAGCTAACCCATACTGACCACCATCATCTGGCTCCATATCGGTTTCACGTTTTGCTGCAATACCTGCTGCCAGACCGGCTTGGTCTCCGAGTGGACCGACTGATACAAAATTACAACCATCGGCTGCAAAATCCGCACCAGAGAAATACGTACCACACCCATCAATTTGGGTTTTTTCCCATTCATATTGGTAGAATGCTTCAACACTTAGATTTTCAGTCAAACCTGCATTGACAAATAACATACCGACCGGTAACAGCCCTTCTTTTAAGCTAGCGCCCGGGCGACGTAATGCGTTTACATCAAATGGATTAGACGAATTGAGTCCGCCTTGGATAAAGGTACTTTCACCCCAGCTGACAACTTGACGACCTAAACGTACATCTAACGGCACATCACCTATGTCAAAGGCACCAAAAATATAGGCATCCATTAATTCGATACCAGAAAACTGGCCAAACTGGGTAAAGCCATCGTCACTTAATGGCTCACCAGGGGTATAACCATTTCCGGAGTTACCATGGGGTCTGTCACCATCAGATAATTCAAAGTCATGCCAATATTTAACCCGAACAAATGCACCAATGTTTCCCTTGGTTAGGTTAAAATCATGAGAACCTTTTATAATTTGAGAAAAAGCGTCGTTTTTACCAAAGTTAAGATTACCATCGTCTGTGGTGGATGTGTTACCAGTGCCGCCATTTGTTGTGCCGATGTAGTAAGGATCAGCATCTTGTAACCGCCAGCTTGACCCTATTGAAAGTCGTGAGGTGATTTGAAGACTAATATCGTCATCTTCACCAAAATAAAATTCTGCAGCTACAGCAGAATAAGAAAATAAAGCCGTTGTTATTGCAGCAGCAAGTAATTTTTGTGTGTGTTTGTTAGTAGACATGATAGTTCCCATGTTTAATTGTTTACCAAATAGGTCAGACCAGACTGAATTTAAACAAATTGATTACATTAATACTACAAATAAAAAAAATAAAAAAACTTAAACTCTATGCCAATCTCTTATCATATGATGCAATATGATGATTATTTACTTATTTAAAGTGACAAACTTTTAGTATGACAGATTATTTTTCAGTGCTCAGTGGCTGGCTTATCCCCATAAAACGAGCCATGGATGAATGGGACATCGATTTTAATAGCGCTTTAGCTGATTGCGGTATTAAAACGGCTGATTTTAAAGACCCAGAATCTAGGATTTCTGCTGAAAGAGTGGCTCAGTTAATCGAATATTGTAATCATTTAAAAGAACGTCATGATTTTGCCATAACTGTAGCTGAAAATTTTCATCCGGGCACTTTCCATACACTAGGTTATGCAATGATGGCGTCTAACAATTTATATGACGCGTTCAAACGTATAGAGCGCTATAAAAAAGTGGTGTCTAATACCTGTTCCGTTAAGATAGAAGAGGGTCCTAAGGTATGTAAATTAGTACTCACGCCATTTCTGTATGAGTCTACTAATAGACCCGTTTTATCCCGTAATGCTATTATCATTTTTATTGCGACCTTGGTTAAATTTGCCAGAGAATGCTCAAACCACAATTTTAAACCCCAGGAAGTCAATCTGAATTGGTCGAATACCGAGGATACGTTTCAGTTTCTGGGTGATTTCTTTCATTGCCCCGTGAATTTCGACCAAAATGAAATTTCATTTAGCTGTGATACCGCTATTTTCAAAAAGCCCCTACTTGGGGGGAATCCTTTGATCACTCAATCACACGAGAAGATGCTGAATGAACTTCTTTCAAGACTCGATAAGAATGACGTTGTGCAAATAGTTAAAAATAGTATTCATGACATGCTGCCGTTAGGTACCCCGACTCAAACTGATATTGCTAAGCAGATTGGTATGAGTCTTCGAAATCTGCAAAGAAAACTAAGCGAGCAAGACTCGTGTTATCGAGACTTATTAGAGGAAACAAGAAAGAAACTCGCATTGGAATACATTTCACAAGGTCATCTATCGTTAAGTGAAGTGGGTTATCTAGTTGGTTTTGCCAATATTGGTAATTTCAACCGAGCTTTCAAACGTTGGACCAATTTTGCACCTGGCGAATACCGTAAAGATAAACATTTGGCGTAAATTCATTTAATGGTTTGTCATCAATTGGTTATTATATCAGTTTGTATTTTAACAAATACTGAATTTACCCATCTGATCCTCGAGTATGAATTACTCTAGATACAACCTATTCGGAAAAGACAAACTAATGACTGAAGACGCTATAAAAACCGATTTAACTGATATATTAACAACACTCAAAAACTCTTTTAAGAAAACGCCTTTTCCCGAAATTCAGCAAAGACAGCAAGATTTAAAAGCATTAAAAGCGTTATTGCTGGAAAACCAGGATGCCTTAATAAAGGCGATGGATCAGGATTTTGGTAACCGCTCTAGTGATGATTCAAAAATTGGTGATATCCTCACCACAGTGCAAGGGATCAACTACTCTATTGATCGTCTAAAGAAATGGATGAAACCCAGTAAGCGACATTTAAGTTTGTTACTACAGCCTGCATCTGCCAGAGTGGAATATCAGCCATTGGGTGTGATAGGCATCATTGTACCTTGGAACTATCCGGTGTTTTTAGGCTTAGGCCCACTCACTGCTGCGCTTGCCGCAGGTAATAAAGCCATGATAAAAATGTCTGAATTCACACCTCATACTGCGAGTATTATTAAGCAGTTAGTAGACAAATATTTTGAGCCTAATAAAATAAGTATTGTCGAAGGCGATGCGAGTGTTGCAGCTGTATTTTCATCCTTACCTTTTGATCACCTGTTTTTTACAGGCTCAACCAATGTAGGAAAATTGGTTATGCGTGCTGCAGCCGAGCACTTGGTTCCCGTCACATTAGAGTTAGGTGGAAAATCTCCTGCTATTATTGCTGATGATATGGATATTAATACTGCCGTAGATCGATTTATTTTGGGTAAGACTCTGAATGCCGGTCAAACCTGCGTTGCACCAGATTATATTTTTTGTCCTAAAGGAAAAACCCAGCAGTTAATTGATGCGATCGAGAAAACATTTGAGCGTATGTACCCATCGGTAAAAGACAATAAAGATTACACCAGTGTGATCAATCCAGCTCAACATACTCGCTTGCAAGCATTAATTGACGATGCTCAAGCTAAAGGAGCCGTTATTACGCCTTTAGGCAGTGATCCTGGTTGTTCAAAAACTAGGCAAATGCCGCTCACTTTAATACATGGTGTCAATAAGGAAATGCTGGTCATGCAGCAAGAAATATTTGGCCCGCTGTTGCCTATTGTTGAATATGACACCTTACAGCAGGCGATTGACTATATAAACGCAGAAGAGCGTCCTCTCGCTTTGTATATCTATAGTTTTAACAAAGCCTGTCAGGACCAAATTTTAAAAAGTACCCATTCAGGTGGTGTATGCATTAATGATGCGGCTTTTCATGTGGCTGCAGAAGATTTACCGTTTGGAGGAGTAGGCTCTTCGGGTATGGGAAGTTATCATGGTTCAGAAGGGTTTAAGACCTTTTCTCATGCAAAATCCATTTTGTCGCGCGGGCGAGTCAGCTTTGGAAAATTTTTATTTCCTCCTTTTGGCACAGCCGTGCATAACCTTATTTACAAGCTTTATATTCGCTAGTAGCAACTAAGAAGAATGACTATGACCCAGACACTTATCAATCTTGAGTTCAATAATATTGCAGACCTTATTGAGCATAGTTTATTAAAATATGCCGATAAGCCTGCGTTTTCGTGTTTAGGCCAAACCTTGAGTTTTGCCCAAATTGACGCACAATCTAAGGCTCTAGCTTGCTGGCTGCAACAGCAAGAAAGTTTGTCGCCGGGTGATCGAATAGTGATCCAACTACCTAATTTGAATCAATATCCAATTGCCGTTTACGCCGCGTTTCGTGCAGGATTAATCATTGTTAACACTAATCCTTTATATACCCCCAGAGAAATGCAGCATCAATTTAAAGATTCTGGTGCTAAAGCGATTATTTTATTGACCGATTTATTGCCAAAGTTCAATGAAGTTAAAGAACACACTGACATACAGCTGGTTATTACCACTGCGGCTACCGATTTATTAACTGGTGATATGACTGCGCCTATTGGCTGTGTTGGTCTGAATCAAATTTTAACCGAGTATGCAGATGCCGTATTAGCCCCTAGACACGCTACCTCTATTAATGACAATGCTGTGCTGCAGTATACAGGCGGCACCACAGGTGTTTCAAAAGGCGCCTGCTTAACTCATAGCAACATAATGTCTAATGCAGAACAGACTCGATTAGTGCTGAAGGATGGTTGTACGGAAGGAGAAGAAATTTTTGTTTGTCCTTTACCGCTTTACCATATCTATGCGTTCAGCGTAAATATGTTGGTATTTACCACCAGCGGTAATCTGAATATATTAATTCCTAATCCACGAGATATGGATGCTTTTGTAAAGGCTATTAAACCTTTTAAATTCACTGGTTTTGCGGGCATTAATACTTTGTTTGTAGGTTTATGTATGCATCCAGAATTTAAAGCATTAGATTTTTCTGCCTTAAAAATAACCATATCGGGTGGTACCGCTTTGACTTCAACAGCAGTTGATATGTGGAAAACCACAACTGGCTGTTCTATTTCAGAAGGTTATGGTTTATCTGAGACGTCACCGGTGGTGTGTTTTAATCGACCAGGTAAAGAGCGTCTCGGGACCGTAGGTCGGCCGGTAGAGGGCACTGAAATTCAACTTTGGGATGAGAATGATCAGATTGTTGAAGAAGGCCAAATTGTGGTTAAAGGTCCACAAGTTATGGCGGGTTATTGGAATATGCCTGAAGAAACAGCGAAGGCTATAACCCAAGACGGTTTTTTTAAAACTGGGGATGTGGGTATTTGCTTAGAGGATGGTACGATTAAGATTGTCGACCGTTTAAAAGACATGATCATTGTATCTGGTTTTAATGTGTATCCGAATGAGATTGAAGATGTACTGTCTCAACATGATGCAATATTAGAGGCTGCTGTTATCGGTGAGCCAGACGAAAAAACCGGTGAAAAGGTCTGTGCTTATATCACTGTAAAATCTGAGGTATCAGAAAGTGACATATTAGCGCATTGCAAAGTAATGTTAACTGCCTACAAAGTCCCGAAAAAAATCGTATTTATGCAAGAGCTGCCTAAGTCATCAGTAGGTAAATTATTACGCAGAGAACTCCGCAAATAGACAATATTTAGGATGACACTCCCCCATAAAAAAAGCGAAGGTTTTTTTACCTTGGCTTTTTTTATGCGTCACTAGTTTAACCTGTTAGCTAGGTATTAGCTGCTAAGATCATATCTGCCGCTTTTTCAGCAATCATGATGGTGGGCGCATTGGTATTGCCACTGACCAAATTAGGCATGATAGAGGCATCGACTACCCTTAAACATTGTAAACCATGAACTCTCAGCTCAGAGTCTACCACCGCCAAGTTATCTGTCGCAGGTCCCATCTTACAGGTTCCTACTGGATGATATTGGGTGTCTGCACGGTTACGTATGTCTTGCTCTAATTGCTGTGCATTATCTTTTTCAACCACATACAGCATATTTTTTCTTATCTCACTGAAAGCATCTGCTTCTAAAATAGTCTGCATTTTTTGCGCACCCGCCATGATAGTTTGCATATCTTTTTCGTCACCCAAGAAATTAGGATCGATCAACAACGTGTCTGTTGGATCTGTGCTCTGTAATTTCACTTCGCCGCGACTTTCAGGGCGACAGACAGTTATATGACAGCTATAGCCATGGCCCATATTTATTTTTCGCGCATGATCGTCAACAATCCCAGGAACAAAAACAAATTGTGCGTCTGGAGCACTCAATCCCTCTTTAGTATGGAAAAAAGCCCCTGATTCAGCCAAGGTACTGGTAATTTTGCCAGTCCTACTTTTTTTCCATTGGAAAATGGATTTAATTATCCTAAATCCTCCAGTTAGAGATATACCGAAGGTATCTGCCTTACTGGATACTTTGTAAGTTTGCACATAATCGATATGGTCTTGTAAATTTTGCCCAACGCCCGCTAAATCATGAACATTGGCTATGCCTTTTTCTGATAGGTGTTGAGTCGCTCCGACTCCAGATAACATTAATATTTGGGGGGAACCAAACGCACCCGCACTGAGAATAACCTCTTTAGTGGATTTGATTTCCACTGACTGGTTAGCTTTTTTATAACGCACTCCTACGGCTTTTTTATCTTCGAACAGGATCTTTTCTGTCACAGCGTGCGTAATAACCGTTAGGTTAGACCTAGATAAATTAGGGGTTAAAAATGCTTTTGCTGCACTGCAACGTTCACCGTTTTTAACCGTTCTTTGATAAAAAAATGCACCTTCCTGCTTAGCACCATTAAAGTCGTCTACAAAGGGGATGCCATGTTCTTCGCATGCACTAAAGAACATATTATTAAGATTGCTAGCATCAGTAGGGTTTGATACACCTAGGGGACCGTCGCTGTTATGAAATTCGTCGGAATAGACTTCATTACCTTCTGATTTTTTAAAATAAGGTAGTACATCTTTATATGCCCAACCTTCATTACCTAAATTGGCCCAAGTATCATAATCCCATTTATTTCCACGCACGTATAACATGGCATTAGTTGATGAACTTCCCCCTAAAGTTTTGCCTCTAGGTTGATAACCTTGCCGACCATTTAAGCCTTTTTGGGGAATAGTTTTAAAGGCCCAATTATTAATTTTAGTGGGCATCATGGCAGCCACACCTATAGGTGCATGAATTAAAACACTGCTATCAGGACCGCCGGCTTCAAGCAAACACACTGAATTATCAGGGTTTTCTGACAAGCGAGCAGCTAAGACACAACCCGCAGAACCTGCACCAATGATGATATAGTCAAATTGCATTAAAAAGCCTTTTTTACTTTTATATAACATTATCTTAACAGTCGGGTAGGTATAGAACATATCAATTAATGCCAATTTATTATCTACTGCAAACCTATTTCAGCTACTTGTGAGTTCAAATTATTTTAATGCGTTATTGTTTGAATTCCGGTTTTCGCAATGAAAGATTGGTATTGGTAATATTATGTAGACTAATTTAATACTGGTTTTTAATTCACAACGTTTATCTCATCAGTCTGAAATGTTGGTTGCATAAGAATACATATCCGTTTGTGGGGGAGGGGAAACCCTAAAAAACACTGAAAAATGTCAAATGTAAATTTAATTAGGAATAGATGTTGATCGTTAAATGGGCTGAGATAACATTCACTTAAAAGTGATGTACATTTCAACAGGAATAAAACGTTGTCATATCTTGGGCAACGAATAACATAAATAACCTGAGCTCTGGATAAGCCATACCGTCCAGCACCGCTATTATCACGCCTATCTTCGTTGAACTTGCTCACAATAGCTGGCTATTCCTTCACAAGCTCGCCTCGATAAACGCAATAATAGCTGCACTGGATGTATTTATTGGCCTAGTAAATCAATTATAACTACCTAACATACTGTTTTAGGTATAATTACTTTTAGGGTCGCGGAACGTCTTATTCAGAGTTCAGGTTAAATAGCTACATAGTTTTTAGAACGGAAAAATCAAACAAAATGAGAAGCACAGTTTTATATGTTCTGACAGTACTGATATGGGGCTCTACATGGCTTGCCATCGAATACCAGTTAGGTGTTGTAGCACCTGAGGTATCGTTAGTTTATCGTTTCTCAATTGCTGCATTATTGATGTGGACATATTGCTTAATTAAACAGTTACCTATGCAATTTAGTATTAAAAATCATCTTTTCTTTATGACTTTAGCCTGCTGTAACTTCGGTTTTAATTACTTGATCCTGTATTGGGCACAAAACTACCTAACCTCAGCTATGACCTCCATAGCGTTCTCTACATTATTGATAATGAACATTATTAATACCCGAATAATCTTTGGCAGACCTATCGCTCCACGTATTTTTATCGGCGCAACCTTAGGCCTAGCAGGAATTGTTGGACTATTTTGGCAAGACGTTAAAACCTTAGATTTTGCCAGCGAAGCAATAATTGGCTTAGGGCTGTCGTTAGCTGGCACCTTTGTGGCTTCTTTAGGCAATATGACCAGTGTGCGTAACTCAAAAAACGATATTGGTATTATGCAGGGTAATGCCTGGGGCATGTTTTACGGTAGCTTATTCCTGCTTACTTTTACTTTGATCAGCGGCTCTGAATTTAACTTAGATACTCGGCTTCCCTATATTGCATCTCTCCTGTATCTGAGCATATTTGGTACCGTCATCGCTTTTGCTTGTTATTTTGTATTGTTAAAAGATATAGGCCCTGAAAAGGCTAGTTATTCAGTGGTATTGTTTCCAGTCGTGGCTGTGACATTGAGTATGATGTTTGAGGGTTTTGTTTGGCAATCAAGCACTGTGATTGGTTTTGTTTTGGTTTTAACTGGCAATATAGTCGTGTTAACACCAGTTCACAGGCTTAGAGGGTTATTCGCATCTCATAAACCATTAAAACAGGGCTAGGAATAACCTGTTTATTTTTATCCATCGTAAAGTTCTATTTAATTTAAGTAGAACATTGCGTTGTGTGGGTGTCACTTGCTGCGACTTCCACTTAAACGCTATTCCTATAAAGATTGAGATAATATTTGGTCTAAGGATTTAATTTTAGATTTTATGGGATCCCATAATAATGTTTGAATATCGTAAAGGTGAAATATTAAACGAGCGATTTTATTCGTTGTAAGCCGTATTCGTAAGTTATTAATTCTAGAATCACTATTGATTGAATCTCCGCTGTATCTAGTTGATAAGAAGAGAGAGGCTAATTTTATACAGCAACCTAATGTTGATGTAGGGTTTTTAATCGAGATAGTTGCGTCGAGTAAATAGCAGTTGATAAAGCTAAATTTTTTAAAGTGTTTAGTTAACCTATAAACGACGTCCCCAAGATCAACATCTTAGGCCAATTAAGTTAATCTGGTTTCTAGTGAATAAAAAAAACCAGTAGCTATTCACCACTGGTTTTTTAAGTAAACAATATTTAAATTAAATTTAGAATATTAATTTAGCGCCTAAGTAAAAGCGACGAGGTTCAACCCAATCTTTGGATTGACCAAAGTCGAAAGAACCACTACCAGCTATAAATGCCTCTTCTTGAATAGTTGCTTGATCATCTAAGACGTTAAAGATATCTAAGAAGAATTCTGCACTATAGTCGTCAGCAAAATCATAGTTGTATTTAAGTCGCATATCTAAGGTGCCATATGCCGGGGTGCTTTCACTTGCTACATTACCGGGCGCAATCCAAGTGCCATCATAGCCGCCAAAATCATACGATGAAGTTTCACGTAAAGGTACATAACGGCCGTATACGTTAGTTGCTTTGTTATACAAAGTGCCTGAGTTCCAGTTATAAATAGCACCTATTTCAAAGCCATTATCAAAGAAATACGTACCAAATACTCTGGCAGAATGTTCAATATTACCTGGCTGTTTATCGTACATGTTTGGAGCACGAGGATCTAAGTAATAAAAGTCACCTTGTAAGTCTGCGTTACCATCAGAGTTAGAGTTACCTTCGGCATCATTGTATGTATATGATGCGCGCATGGTCCAGTTATCTGAACGTAGTTTATTAAAGGTTAGTTCGATACCTTGATAATCACGTTTACCACCTTCCAATGTGGCTAGCACATAGTTTGAACCTGGGTTTTCAGTGTAACCGAAGTACGACAATGGCAATGCCAAACTTGTACCATCTAACTGGCCACCTTCCGTATATACACCTAAATCGTAATCTTCTAAGATATCTCTTGTTTTACGATTAGTGTAAGTAACAGAAATGTTCGTATCTTCAGTCAAATTTTTCGAATACCCAATTAGATATTCATCTGTGTAAGGGGTTTTAGTAGTAGGTGCAAAAAATGCATCTTGTGTTCCAACACCACCACGAGTACGGAAGGTTTCCCAGGCGCCATTAACAAAAACTTGCTCTTCACGAACAGAACCCGTTAAGTTACCAGCAAAAGATGTCATATCTGTACGAACTGGATCATAATAACGACCAGCAAATGCCCATACTTTTGAATCGCCATCACCATTAATGTCATAAACCGCACTTAAACGATGCGCAATGTCCCAATCGAAGGTAAAAATCTTAGCTCCAGTTGATGCAAAGTGCTCCCATTTTTCTGCGCGAAAACCGATATTAAGGGTTAGGTCATCCAAGATGATTTTATCTTGAAGATAGAACGTTTGCCCTTTAGTTTCTAGCTTCGACTCAGCTTGTTGAGTTTGAATGATACGATACGCATTAACGTCACCTGTTGGGTTACCAGCAGTGCTGTTAAATACAACACCTGCAACATCTGCAGCATCTATACCAGCACCTTCAGCGATACGCGGAGTATCATCATTTGAAAGGTCTATATTGCCGACCCATCCAGCACCATCAGTATATTCAGCAAAAGTCACACCTGCATCAGCGGCTGCTATAGAGGTATATTGAGCTGAATCACCAGTATAAACTGAATTGGTTATGTTTTCGTTGGTTTCTGTTGAATAACCTGCTTCAATCGTATGATAACCAAAATCAGTATCAAGGTAATACTCTAGGTTAATGTAAGAACTTTCTTTATTACGATTACGTAGTGTATCAGAGCCAAGTCCACCAAGGTCGGTATCCGTTAGGGTTGTTGTAGAAGCATTTGCTAAGTAAGCGACATCATTACGAGTAGTTTTATCTTTAGCAAGATCAGATAGTTCTGATTCATGGCTCATAAAACCAGCATTAACAACCACATCATCCCAAGTGTGTGAGTAATCAATTTTATAATTGTCACCACCTGAAGTACGTGAACGGTCACGGTTTGATAATACGTCGAAGTCACGACGTCCTGAAATGTCAGTAGGATCATTAAAATAAGTAACAACTAACCGATCATCTTCAGTAGCTTGCCAAGTTACCTTACCAAAACCCAATGTGCTCTCGTTTTCAACTGAGCGTGAAATTAAGCCTGTATCAGGATTAGCTACATCATCTTTACGATTTTTTATTTGATAAGAAGCAAAAAACCATAATTCATCTTGAATAATTGGACCGCCTAATGTGATGGCAGTATCAAAGGTTGAAAAGCCAGCACTTGCTTTTTCGGCGTTATCGTAATCACCTACTAAGCTATCATTCTGTAGGTAATAGTTAACAGAGCCATGAAATTCATTACCACCTGACTTAGTGACAACTCTTGATACCAAACCACCGCCGCCAGCGTATTTCGCAGGTAAGGCACCTGTAATAACTTGCTGTTCTTGAATGATTTCTGAGTTGATGTTACCACCAAAGGTACCCGTTGAATTATCGGTCACGTTTACGCCATCGATATAATAAACGTTGTCGGTTGATTCACCTGTAGCACCGCCACTATCTGCATAGTTAACACCAGATTTAGAAGATGGGTTACCAGTTGCACTGGGTTTTACACCAGGAGTAAGTTGTAGATAACTCTGATAAGAACGACCAGTCGGAAGTGATTCAGTCATATCAAGTGTAATATCTAAACCAGTTGTAGCCGAAGTTGTATCAATTGCCACCATAGAACGACCAGAAACTGTGATAGTTTCCAGATCAGAACCTGTGCCAGATAAAGCATAAGTAAGATGTAAGCTTTTTCCTGTTTGCACTCGAACGTCTGTTGCTTCAAACGGTTGAATTTCAGCACCGTTAATACTTACCGTATATTGGTTAGAGGGGTCTAATCCTCTCAGTGTTACAAAACCATCTGCGTCTGATACTGCATTTTTACTCACCAAAGCATCTGGTGCTTTGACTAAAACCGTGGCACCCGAAATTGGGCTACCATTTGCGTCAGTCACTCGTATTTTCAATCCGCCGGTATCTAATGCGAAAGCTGTTCCCGAGACACCTATAGCTGCAGCAACTGCAAAAGCAGTTATACTATTCTTAAATTTTCTCATGTATTCCCTAATGTGGTTTTTATTTAGATTTGACGTTCAATTAATTTCCATCAGTTGAACTAATCGATCGTAAAGCTTATAAGGGAGAAGTTAAAGGGCTGAATTGTGCATTTTTAGGGGTTAATGACATAAATGGAGGGGTGAACACCACATAAAACAAGATTTCTGGTGTATCACCAGCAATGCTGATGTGGTTCTATGTGAGAAAGTATTGATTTTTAAAAGTCTTTATTTACACATGTTAATTTAATTGTTTATCGTTGATTGACATAACCATAACCATTTAAAGACCTTCTTCAACTTTATGAATATAAAGGTGAGAGGTCGAAACTTAGTCGAATACGTGTTGATAACGATTGATTTATAACTCGTTAGTTTGATATTAATTACTTGAATAGTATTTTGTTCAAACAATAATGTAGTTGCGCATTATCCAGTTCATTATGAGCCGTTGGTGCCCGAGGAATAGACTTATGTGTAGGTAACTCGGTTCAAAAAGATACCAAGGCATGAACTCTTACTAACTTTTCAAAATCTGTATTAACTGTTTCGAGATTAAAGTGTTATAGCTTACTTTGCTGTTTTGCAAACAGGCATTACTTAGGTTGTAGCCAGTGGTGTTTTCTGTGCTGTTGATGGTTTCATTACTTAAATTATAGTTGTGCCGCAAGTGTATCTAACGCTTCACCCGTAACACGATTCACAGTCCATTCATCCATGGGTTTTGCTCCAAGTGATTGGTAAAAGTCGATGGCGGGTTTATTCCAATCCAATACCCACCACTCTAGGCGACCACAGTTAAGTTCCTTGGTAAGCGAGGCCAAATACCCCAAGAGTATTTTGCCTAAACCTTTGCCGCGCATATCGGGTTGCACGTACAAATCTTCTAAATAAATACCGGGACGCCCTAAAAAGGTGGAAAAATTATGGAAGTACAATGCAAACGATACAGGCTTACCATGATATTCACCAATGATCACTTTGGCGTGAGGGGTTTCACCGAATAAGTTTTGTTTGAGTGTGGTTTCGTCTGCGACTACTTCATGTAAGAGTTTTTCGTAATCGGCTAATTCTTGAATAAACCTAAGAATAAGTGCTGTGTCTTCAATGGTTGCTGAGCGAATAGTAAAATTAGGGTCGCGGCTTTGAGTGAACATGTAATTATTTTTGTCTTAGTGGTTTTTTATTCCAGCATGCTATACCAAACAGCATGAAAGACACACACCATATTGGCCAATCACCAAACAAACGATAGGGAGTGACTCCCTCTACTTGTTGGATATTGTCACTGAGCACCGCGGCCTCGAACTGGGGTAATCTGCTTTGAATTTGACCACGGTGATCGATAAAAGCGGTGATGCCGTTATTGGTTGCACGTAACACAGGCAATCCGAATTCTTTGGCCCGCGCTTGGGCAATTTCTAAGTGTTGGGCTGGGCCATGGGAGCCACCAAACCAAGCATCATTACTAACAGTGATAATAAAGTCAGTATTGTAATATAAGTTGGCAGATATCTGCCTGGGGAAAGCAATTTCGAAGCAAATTGCCGGAGCAAAGTGATAACCTTTTACCTCTAAATTAGCTTGTTGATAATCACCTCGACTAAAGGATGACATAGGCAAATCAAAAATAGGAGCTAAACCACGTATCCAGTCTTCTAATGGAATAAATTCGCCTATCGGCAGTAAGTGATGCTTGGCAAATCGATTACCATGGAAGTAATAGTAATGACCGCGAGGAGTATCATTATTGTCTTCATCTGTATATCTTTGGCCTAAACCAATTAAGTTGTTGAAGGCTTCTCGGGTTTCAAAGTTGTAATTAACAATACCCGTGATTAACCCTGTGTTTGTGTGTGCGGCTAAGTTATCTATTTCACTGAGATAATCTGCGGCTACGGGTTCAAGTTTAGGGATCGCCGCTTCTGGCCAGATGATCACGTCATTATCCCAATGATCAGCCGTCATGTTTTTGTATTTGTCCATGGTTGGCTGATCTTGTTCCGGGCTCCAGCGCAAGGCTTGTTCTATATTACCTTGAACCATGGCAATACGCGCCGTTTCACCGCTTGGTTTCACCCATTGATACTGATTTAACGCTAGCCCAAATATGAAAAACACCGTGACCACAATGACACTAGGAAGCCATTTTTTAGCAGCTAAGCTCATGGCAAGTGCTGTGCAAATGAATACAGTTAACCCAGAAACGCCAAACTCTCCAATAACTGGGAACCATCCTGCAAGTGGGCCTTGAATCTGGCTATAACCCAAAGAAAGCCAAGGGAAACCGGTTAGCAACCAACTTCTTAACCATTCAACCATTAACCAAATAAAGGGTAGGGCAAGTGGCCATAGTTTACGGTCAAAGTACTTAGTGAGGAGATAGCAACTTAATGCAGGGAATAAGGCTAAATATGCGCTTAGCAGAAGCATCAGTGTGATGGAGCCAATCAGAGGGATCCCACCAAAATCAGCAATGCTCACATGCACCCAGCTCACACCTGCACCAAACCAGCCTAAACCAAAGGCAAAACCTAGTTTAAAGCCTTGTTTGGGCAATGAGTTGCTTAGTAAGTAGATAAAGCAAGTGAGGCTTAGAAATGTAACAAACCAAAATGAAAACGGCGCGTAAGCCAATGTAAGCAACACACCACAAATACAAGTAACAAGCAGTTTTAAAGGGAATGAGATGTCACGCCCTTTATATATGATACTCAGAGTTATTCTTCTGTTTCTGGTAAAGTGACTTTTAACTGCAACAAACGTCTTTTATCTGAGTTAGTCACCTTAAATTTAATCTCATCAATAGTCACCTTTTCGTCACGCTGCGGCATATGACCAAACGCTTTTAACACTATCCCACCTATGGTGTCTGCTTCTTCTTCATCAAATTTGGTTTCGAAAAATTTATTGAAATCTTCTAATGATGTGAGGGCTTTAACTGAATAAGTGTACTTATTGAGTGGACGAATACCATCGTTCTCATTTTCTTCCACGTCATGTTCGTCTTCAATTTCACCGACTATTAATTCAAGGATATCTTCAATAGTCACCAATCCTGACACACCACCATATTCATCTACTACGATGGCCATGTGATAGCGTTTTTGTTGAAACTCTTTGAGTAGCACGTCGACACGTTTACTTTCGGGCACAATAACGGCTGGGCGAAGAATATTTTTTAGCTCTAACTCTTTACCAGATACAAAGGCATATTCAAGTAAATCTTTAGCAAGCAAAATACCTTCAATATGGTCTTTGTCTTCGTTAATAACAGGAAAGCGGGAATGGGCAGAGTCTAAAAGGATAGGTAGAAATTCTTCTACACTTTGGTCAATATCAATGGTGCGCATTTGTGCTCTTGGGATCATAATCTCCCTGACACGCATCTCGCTTACTTCCATCACCCCTTCAATCATGGCTTTAGTTTCAGGGTTAATGACCTCGCGTTGTTCGGCGTCAGTAATGACCTCAAACAACTCTTCCTTATTTTTCGGCTCTCCCGTAAAGGACTGGACTATTTTCTCAATCCAGCCTTTGTTGGCAGAACCGGAAGTAGATGGGGGGGTATCTTCGCTCATGATCTCGTTATTTAGGTTAGTTTTAGTAAAGCTTTAAGCTTTATGAATAATTCACAATGCATCATTAATGATTTTGGTAGGGGTCGTCAATGCTTAATTTTTGTAATATAGCAATTTCAATGCCTTCCATTTCTTCTGCATCTCGCTCTTCGATGTGGTCATAGCCAAGCAAGTGCAAGGTGCCATGTATCAACATATGTGCCCAGTGATGACCCAGAAGCTTGTTTTGTTGCTGAGATTCTAGTTTGACTACTTGTGTGCATATCACAATATCCCCTAAAAAATCACACATCGATTCATCCATATGGACACCATCAGGCATGACTAGTTCAGGCATTTCAAAAGGGAAGGACAACACATTAGTTGACTTGTCTTTACCACGATATTTTTGATTAAGCTCTTCGATTTCTGCTTCGTCAACAATACGCACCGTGATTTCTTTTTGATTAAGCTGCTGGTGAGACAACAACGTGTCCAACCATAATTGCATATCCTGTTTTTTAGGGATATCGACACAATCACTGACAAGTTGTAAGTCTAGAATGGCGCTCACAGATTATTCACTTAGAGAATTTCATCCTTTTGGGTAACGGTATCCTTGGCAACAGCTTCTTGTTTTGCCTTTTTTTCTAAACGTTCTTTTTCTTGTTTGCCTTCATATTCTTCATAAGCCATAACGATACGTCCTACAACTGGATGACGCACCACATCATTGGCGCTAAAAAAGTTGAAAGAAATGTCATTTACATCTTTTAATACTTCTATGCTGTGGCGTAAACCTGAACGTACACCACGAGGTAAATCTACTTGAGTTATATCCCCAGTGATCACCGCCTGAGAATTAAATCCGATACGGGTTAAGAACATTTTCATTTGTTCTACTGTCGTATTCTGTCCTTCATCCAAAATAATAAAGGCATCGTTTAAGGTACGACCACGCATGTAAGCTAATGGCGCCACTTCAATCACACTGCGTTCAATTAACTTTTCAACTTTTTCAAAACCTAGCATTTCAAATAAAGCATCATATAGAGGGCGCAGATACGGGTCGACTTTTTGAGACAGGTCGCCAGGTAAAAAACCTAATTTTTCACCTGCTTCTACCGCAGGTCTAGTCAATAAAATACGACGCACTTCTTGACGCTCTAATGCTTCTACCGCACAAGCAACAGCTAAATATGTTTTACCGGTACCAGCAGGGCCCACACCAAAACTAATATCGTGATTAATGATATTACTAACGTACTGCGACTGATTGGGGTTACGAGGTTTAATTACCCCACGTTTAGTTTTTATATGGACTTCTTTACCATATTGTCCGGCTTCGGCTCGCTCCAAACATTTTGCCTCTTGAATAGCTAAATGTACTTTGTTTGGTTCGATATCGGGGATCACGCCACGGATGGGTTGAGTTTCCATATACAATAACTTCAGCAGTTCTGCTGCACCGCTGGATTGTTGCGATTGTCCCATCACTTTAAATTCGTTGTTACGATAAGTGATTTCTACACCCAAACGACGTTCAATTTGTTTGATATTGTCATCTAGTGGCCCACACAAACTAGATAAACGTTTGTGGTCTGAGGGCTCTAATACAATTTCACTGTTTACAAGGTTGCTCAAATGGTTACTCTCTTTACTTTATAGGTTTGTTGGCATAAGTATTAATACTAAACGACGGCAACTTGACCGACACCTAAGTCGTCAACTTTATTTGGGCTTTTAGCTAAAATAGTCTGTGGTGCCAATTGATTTCGTAAGTCCATCTGATCTTCAGTTCTGATCACATCACCTCTTAATGAATTAGCGAACACATCGGTTATTTTAACATCAACAAAATGGCCAATCATTTTGTAGGAACCTTCAAAATTCACCACTCGATTGTTTTCAGTACGTCCAGATAACTCCATCGGATTCTTTTTGCTGGGACCTTCCACCAAAATACGTTGTTCGGTGTCAACCATATTGCGGGCAATGCGTAAGGCCTGCTGGGTGATACGTTGTTGCAACAAACTCAAGCGTTGTTTTTTGGTCTCTTCGGTTACATCATCGGGTAGGTCAGCTGCGGGTGTTCCGGGTCGTGCGCTGTAGATAAAACTAAAACTTAAGTCAAAGTCCATGGCTTGAATTAAGTCCATCGTGGCTTCAAAGTCTTCATTAGTTTCACCAGGGAAACCGATAATAAAATCAGATGACATACTTAAGTTTGGTCGGATTTTTTTAAGCCTTCTAATTTTAGATTTATATTCGATCGCAGTATGACCACGCTTCATCAAGTTTAAAATACGGTCTGCCCCAGATTGTACCGGCAGATGTAAGTGATCAACCAATTCCGGGATTTGTGCATATGCATCGATAATATCGTCAGTAAACTCTACCGGATGTGAAGTAGTATAACGAATACGATCAATACCATTGATAGACGCGACCAATTCTAATAACTCAGCAAAAGTACAGATGCTACCGTCGTAATTTGGGCCTCGAAACGCATTCACGTTTTGCCCCAACATGTTAACTTCACGAACGCCTTGAGCTGCTAACTGCGCAATCTCTAATAAGACGTCATCTACTGGACGACTCACTTCTTCACCCCGAGTGTACGGCACTACGCAAAATGTACAGTATTTAGAGCAGCCTTCCATAATCGATACAAATGCGCTTGGGCCATCTGCCTTGGGCTCGGGTAGGCGGTCAAATTTTTCAATTTCTGGAAAACTAATATCGATGACGGATTTACTACCACCTTTAATTTGATTGATCATTTCTGGTAAGCGATGCAGAGTTTGGGGACCAAACACCAAATCAACAAAAGGAGCGCGTTTGCGGATAGTCTTGCCTTCTTGTGAAGCCACGCATCCACCCACACCAATAATCAGCTCAGGTTTGTCTTTTTTGAGGTTTTTCCAGCGACCTAATTGATGAAATACTTTTTCTTGAGCTTTCTCACGAATTGAGCAGGTATTAAGCAATATGATATCGGCGTCTTCAGCTGTGTCTGTGGCTTGATAACCATGAGTCGAGTTCAATAGGTCGGCCATTTTCTCCGAGTCATACTCGTTCATTTGGCAACCCCAGGTTTTAATAAATAGCTTTTTTGTCATAGCGGATCGTATTTACCTTTGGCAATCATTTTGTGCTGTCACTTAAAAGATATGAAGTCTTAATAAGTCACTAAAATCGAACCAGCAATCTTACGTGTTATTTGAACTAATCGCTACTTTTACACGAATTATATGCCTAATAACTACTCATTAAACAATGAATAATTAAATCACCAGCCTATAAAACAAATTTATTGACGGCTGGTGCTTTTCATATACCCACAAATTGCTTTGCTTGGTATGCTATTCATTAAGTGAAACTTAAAAATATTAAGACCCCTACATGCAAAATATGCAAAATATGCAAATTAAACAAAACTTACAGAAACTCGCCATTGGTAATATTGAAGTGGCTAATGACAAACCTTTTGTGCTTTTTGGCGGTATGAATGTGCTGGAGTCTAGAGATATGGCAATGCGTATTGCTGAACATTATAAAGAGGTGACCCAAAAACTGGGTATTCCTTATGTGTTTAAAGCATCATTTGATAAAGCTAATCGTTCATCTGTTAATTCTTATCGTGGCCCAGGAATGGAAGAGGGGCTAAAAATATTTGAAGAAATCAAACAAACCTTCAATGTGCCCTTGATAACAGACGTTCACGAGACCCACCAAGCAGCTCCGGTGGCAGAAGTAGTGGATGTGATTCAATTACCTGCATTTTTAGCTCGTCAAACTGACCTGGTTGTAGCGATGGCAAAAACTGGCGCAATTATTAACGTGAAAAAACCACAATTTTTAGCGGCCCACGAAATGCGTCATATCATCACTAAATTTGGTGAGGCGGGCAATGACAAGATTATTTTGTGTGAACGAGGCTCTTGCTATGGTTATAACAATCTAGTGGTTGATATGTTGGCTATGGATGAGATGAAAGCGTATGCACCGGTTATTTTTGATGCGACCCATGCCTTACAAAAACCTGGTGGGCGAACCGACTCAGCAGATGGTCGCCGTGCTCAAGCAGCGCAACTTGCCAGAAGTGGAATGGCCCTAGGGATTGCGGGTTTGTTTATAGAAGCACATCCTAATCCTAATCAAGCTAAATGTGATGGACCTTGCGCTTTGGCTTTGGATAAATTAGAACCGTATTTACAACAAATGAAAGCATTGGATGAATTGGTAAAAGGATTTGCGCCGTTAGACACCAGTGCAGATTGATAAATAGTCATAAGTGAATGCTGTTGTAAGTTTAGCTGTGCTAGGCTTGGCTCCTTTGGCCTTTTGCGACGGGCTTAGTACAGGATGCCTGGCAAAGGGTGCCTGGCAAAGGGTGCCTCACACAGCGATAACTTACTAATAGGTGTTAACGAGAATTTACAACTTAAATAATTAGTCAGCTATGACTACTTTGAACTTGAATCCTGGTAGGTTCTCATTTACATTTTGTACTAGTTCGTTGGTCTGAGATTGAAGTGTTTCGATACCGAGTTGTTTGATAACATCTGTTTTAATTGCAGGAGCTTGAACATTTTCTAGCATCATATTGATGTTGTCGACTATTTCAGTTTCAATATTTATTCCAATTGTACTTTCAAATTGCATAGTAGAACGATTGGAACCTAGTTTTGCTGCAGCAGTTTGAGTAAAAAGTACCGAGACTATAATCGCCATTATTGTATAAGTTGTTTTCATTTTGTTAACCTTTGGTTTAGTAATGTAAAATAATAAGTGTTTTTCTGTTTCAAAATCGACTTTGTGATTGTTATCTATTGTTTTAAAACAATAAATATTTACCACAAGTAGAATTTTACACCCTCGTTAACATCTAATGAAATGAATTTTTGTATGCTTGTAGATTAGAAAAACTAATGCTTTAATGGTAGTTAGAACATAATATACTGATAGCCTAATCATGATCCGCAGATTACCTCCTCTAAATTCTCTTAAAGCTTTTGAAGTAGCGGCCAGACATCTCAGTTTTACTCGCGCAGCAGATGAATTATTTGTTACTCAAGCCGCTGTCAGCCATCAAATAAAAGCATTAGAAGAGTTTTTATCCATGAAACTTTTTGTGCGTAAAAATCGTGCGTTGTTCTTGACTGAAGAAGGCCAGAGTTACTACCTTGAATTAAAAGATATTTTTCAGTCGCTAAATGATGCAACTGAACGATTAGTGGCAAAAGGCGGAAAAGGTGCCATCACCGTAGCGCTGCAAACAAGTTTTGCAATTCAGTGGTTAGTACCCAGGATCAGCAAATTTAGTCAGTTAAATCCGGATATCGATCTTAGGATTAAAGCGGTAGACGGAGATGAGGGATTTTTAACCGATGATGTGGATGTTGCTATTTATTTTGGAAAAGGCAAATGGTCAGGTTTAGCAGCAGATAAGTTACATACCGAATATCTCACCCCTATGTGCTCCCCTCTATTGATCCAAGGGGATAAACCTCTAAAGAAATTAGACGATCTATCACAACATACGTTATTGCATGACTCATCTAGGGACTCTTGGCAGGAGTGGATACGCCATTTTAATGTATTAGGCGTGAATGTGAACCATGGCCCTATTTTTAGTCATTCGTTGTTAGTTCAGCAAGTGGCAGCGTTAGGGCAAGGCATCGCTTTAGGATACAGTTTTTTAGCCAGACCAGAAATTGAAGCGGGGCGACTAATATGTCCATTTGAGGAAAAATTAATCACTAAAAGTGCTTATTACTTAGTTTGCCATCAGTCACAGGCAGATTTAGGTAAAATTACTGCATTTCGAGAATGGTTATTGGCACAAGTTAAAGAAGAGGAAGATGATCAATACTTTGATTAATACAGCACAAAATCCTATTGCAACTTTTGTTTTCTCTCATGGCGCGGGTGCAGGTCAAAACAGTGAATTCATGCAGCTAATAGCCGAGGGGTTAGCCAAACACAATATCAACGTGGTGCGCTTTAATTTTGCATACATGCAATTGGCTGAGGACTTGGGGAGAAGACGACCACCGGATAGAGCCGAGAAATTACTGGTTCACTTTAAAAAGGTACTCAGCGAAATTGACGGCAGGTTACCCATCTTTATTGGTGGCAAGTCGATGGGCGGCAGAATGGCCAGTATGTTATTGCAAGAGTCGAATGCATTGGGCTGTATCTGTATGGGATACCCTTTTCACCCGCCGGGTAAGCCTGAGAAACTGCGAACTGAACATTTATTGGCAATCAATAAGCCTGTATTGATATTGCAAGGCGAGCGGGACACCTTTGGTACTCGGGAAGACATTGGCTCATATAATTTATCTTCACAGGTTCAGATACGCTATTTAGCCGATGGCGATCATGGTTTTAAGCCGCGTAAAGCTTCTGGTTTTACACTTGATGAGCATCTTAATTTAGCTATTACTCAAACTGCTAAATTTATTAAGTCGCATATCTGAATAGGGGGCGCTCTTCTCGCTCAAACTTAACCTGGCCCTAAAATTTTTCACCTCAGAGAACACAGAATTACAGAGGAAAAACGGGTAAAAAGAGAGCTGTTATTGGGCGAAGGAGCTAAAACTGCCTTACTACTTTGCCATTACGTTTTTAGTTTGGGAAGGGAGGCGACCATTCCATTAGCCTGTGCCAATAGGAGACAGTCGCAGAATAATATTGAACTGCTTTAGAAAAATACTGAACACAGTAAAGTTTTGAAAATTTTTGACATCAACGTGGTTCAATTTAACTCGCATCGAATAGCGGACATTTTTGAGTGTGGTAGTTAAACAGGTTCCAATTCTGGAAGGTCACAATTTGGAATAACTAAACTATTTCTCAATATTGCTAAATTGGATTAGCGTTCTCAATCGTTGTGCTCTTACGGCAGATAATAGCCCACCAGATGGATCCTAGGAGAAATACCAGTGATACCAAAATACTAGGGATACCATGCCATATTTCAATGCCACCCACAGTGAAGTTGCCAACGTGAATCAGACCTGCTGCTCGCCAATACTGTTCCCACATCCTTAATTGGAGAAGAATATTAAAACTAAGCCATACCATAGTCACGCTATAGATTGATAAGAGGAAGTAGAACTGCCGGCTGGACAAACGTTTAGCTATAAATAAGCTGGCAATAAGAAATGCAGACAATAATTGAAAATACAGCTCTGTCAGTGTTGTCATCTGTTCAAGTCTAAAATCCGATAGAGAGAGCAATTCAAACCGACTCATTCCCAATTTCAATCCTAACTCGCCCATAGGTATTACTGACTCTGCGGCTGCAATTACATCTGTCATAAATCCAACCTTGTATGAATAATTCACTTTAAAATTAACAGTTTACAGCTAGATCTTATTTTAACAAGCTTTATTGATATGCTTTACTTAACATCATTATGCAGCTAAAAAATATAAAACAAATGAATAAATGAAGGGCAGCGCAATGCCGCCCTTTAATCAATATTGACGACAGGCGACCTACTGCCAGAACTTGTCTTAGACAGCTGAACGGCATAACCGGCCGTTCAGCTACACTCAAACCATGCTAAACCCTAACGACATTTTCACCCCATCCACGCTCGATACAGCATACTCATGGCTGTGTAAGCAGCGGCGTAACTTTCCCGCCAATGCCGATATTTGGCATCTGCGTTTTCACTGGCACACTATCCGTGGTGAGCTGCTGCAAACACTCCACAAACAAGATTACACCTTCATGCCGCTGAGCGTGGTCACCAAAGCCGATGGTGAAAGTATTCATTTGTGGTCATCACAAGATGCATTGGTATTAAATATGTTAGCCATGGCCTTACCAGATGCCTTGGCATTATCGCCACTTTGTACTCATATCAAAGGGCATGGGGGACTAAAAGCCACCGTGAAAGACCTACACGCAGCATTGCCGGATTATCGCTACGTGATGAAAACCGATGTGAAGCGCTACTATGAGTCCATTGACCATACGATATTGCTTAGACAGCTTGATAAGGATATTGCCGACCCGTTTATCTGGCGCTTGTTAGTGCAGTTTGTGAAACGCACCGTTGAAAGAGGCGGGACGTTTAAGTCCATACACTGAGGTATATCGCGAGGCTGTCCCTTATCACCGGTTATTGCGGCGTACTATTTAAAGGGACTGGATAAACAGATGGCAGGTGACCCACGCTATTTTTATCGCAGGTACATGGACGATGTCATTGTATTAGCAAAAACGCGCTGGCACTTACGCAACGCAGTGAGGACAGTTAATCAACACTTTAATCAATTAAAAGTAGAGCAAGCGCCGGATAAGACCTTTATCGGTAAAATCAGTCGGGGCTGGGATTTTCTGGGTTATCATTTTGATGGCAAACAATTAACCGTCGCAGCAAAGACGGTAACAAAACACGTTTTACACTACAGGCAGCTTTATGAGAAACTAAGAATGAAAAAAGCCACATCGATTGAGATGGCTTCTGTCTTAGGTTTGTATGTAACACGAT
>Ga0307488_10000625_pt1 | contig 29297 bp, 36 predicted proteins | sample SB02metaG_FD_202248 | JGI IMG/M metagenome (GOLD analysis project Ga0307488, IMG submission 202248) | Sea-ice brine microbial communities from Beaufort Sea near Barrow, Alaska, United States - SB 0.2 | ecosystem: Environmental > Aquatic > Marine > Coastal | place: USA: Alaska | collected...
TTAATTGGGAAGAATATTTCCAACATATTAAACCAGTTTGTCCTTGGAGTGGCGCAGCTCACAAAAAGGGCGAAATAAAAATTATACAATGGTCTGGAGAGATTGAGCCGCTAGGCAACAACCAGGCTATTGTTTATATTTGTCCCAAACTTAATCGTAGAAGATTAAAAAAATTACACAAAAAAATTGATAACGGCGATTATGAATGGCTGTGGAGTGAACCTACAAACGGCTCAAATGCCTCTCCTGTTCCGGTATTAATACAACAAGATAAACGTAAGTTATTTGACCTAAGGTTCGATACTGGTTACTATGACGATATTATAGGTTAAATAACAGTATGGCAGCATCATTAGACGGCGTCTTAATTAAGAAAGCCAATAAACAAGAAACATTTAGCAACGAGCAAGTTGAAGACTTAATGAAATGCATGGATCCTGACATCGGATACTTGTACTTTGCAGAACACTTTGCTTATATTCAACATCCTGTACAAGGAAAGCTATTATACGATCCTTACAAATATCAGTTAGGATTAATGCACAGTTATCATAGCTACCGCTTTAACATCAACATGATGCCTAGACAAACAGGCAAAACTACATGTGCTAGTATCTATCTAGCATGGTATGCAATGTTTAAACCAGATCAAACTATTCTAGTTGCTGCACACAAATATACAGGTGCCCAAGAGATTATGTCACGCATACGCTTTGTGTACGAAAGTTGCCCTGATCACATACGTGCAGGTGTTACAAGTTATAACAAGCAATCAATTGAGTTTGAAAACGGTTCACGTATTGTTGCACAAACAACAACAGGCAACACGGGACGTGGTATGAGTATCTCGTTACTATACTGTGACGAGTTTGCGTTTGTACAACCTAATATTGCTGAAGAGTTTTGGACTTCAATATCACCTACACTAGCAACAGGTGGTCGTGCTATTATTACAAGCACTCCGAACAGTGACGAAGATACATTTGCTACTATTTGGAAACAAGCAGAAAATAAGTTTGATGAACACGGCAATGAACAAGAGTTAGGTGTAAATGGCTTCCATAGCTTTATATCACAATGGGACGAGCATCCTGATCGTGACGAAGAATGGAAAGTAACAGAAGTTGGTCGGATAGGCGAAGAAAAATTCCGTCGTGAGTACGGATGTGAATTCCTTGTATTTGACGAAACACTTATTAATAGTATTAAACTTGCTATTATGGAAGGAGTGGCCCCAATACTTAACATGGGACAAACACGTTGGTATAAAAAACCAACTAGTCAGTACACCTATGCAGTAGCACTTGATCCTAGTATGGGCACAGGCGGCGACAATGCAGCTATACAAGTATTTGAATTACCTAGCTACGAGCAAGTAGCAGAGTGGCAACATAACACAACGGCTATACCAGGACAAATAAGAGTACTTGCTGATATATGTACATATCTACAACAAGAAACTCAAAATGCTAACAATATATATTGGAGTGTTGAAAACAATGGTATAGGTGAAGCATGTTTACTTGTTATTAATGACTTTGGTGAAGAAAACATTCCGGGGCTGTTTGTAAGTGAACCGATGCGCAAAGGACATGTAAGGAAGTTCCGGAAAGGATTTAACACTACACACGGTACTAAGATTTCTGCGTGTAGTAGACTTAAAACTATGATCGAAAATGATAAAATGTTGCTTAAAAGTAAACCGCTAATTAGTGAGCTTAAAGGGTTTGTAGCAACAGGATCGAGTTTCCAAGCAAAGTCGGGAATGGGTGATGATTTAGTAAGTGCTACACTATTAGCTTTACGAATAATGGCAGTACTTAAAGACTGGGATCCTAGAGTCTATAATACATTTAAAAGTATGGAAAATGAATTAGACTATGAACCGCCCATGCCCATCTTCATATCGACGAACTATTGATAAATACTAGTATGAAAAACTTAGACCTAATTAGTGAAGAATTATTTAATAAAATACGTGGACGTTTTCCAAGCGTTACGATTGGCAATGCTGAAGGCAATGTAACCAATGTTCCCAATGAAGCAAGATTTTTTGATTTTGATTTTAAAGAAGGCGAACAGAATTTAGGTAAGGTAAGTATAAGTGTAGATGATACTAGTGTAAGTGTTATGTACAGTAATAATTTTATCGAAGGTCAAGATAAGTTTACAAAAGAAAAATGGTATGGGTTTTTAAAGGAGCTAAGGTATTTTGCTAAAAAGAGACTATTAAATTTTGATACCAGAGACATAACAAAGTCAAATTTAAATAAAAGAGATTATAAGTTTTTAGCAACTAATTCCGGGGATGAAACAATGAGCGAATCAAAATTATATGGTACTAGTAAAATTAGTTACCAAAAAGTAGGCGAAGCACGTATTGTAATTAAGCATACAGAAAGTATTAACCAAGAAAGTGCTGCAGGACGCACACGTAGTATTGGCAAAATATATATTGAAAGTGCCGATGGCGAACGTTTTATGTATCCGTTCAAACACCTAAGTGGTGCAAGAGCAATGGCACGTCATGTAGCAGAAGGCGGTAAACCGTTTGATGAGTTTGGTGGACACATTGTTGGTCTGTCAGAAGAGATGAGCAAGTTGCGCAAGTTTAACAACTACATGGGCCGTAGTGCTGTAATGGCAGAAAGCCTAGCAGGGTATGTTGACGCAGTTAAAGCACGTATTAGTACAGTTAAGAAAACAATTGAGTCATTGCAAAAGCCAAAGTATTATGCAGAAACATTTGCTGCATATGCTGCACCAATGATGGAAGATGTACCTACAGACGTTGCAGAGAATTGGATTGATCAATTAACTATTAAACAGTTTAACGAAGAACTAGCTGATGTATTTCCGTACATTTATAACCTAGTAAGTGAAGCAAATAAAGCAGAAGGTCTAGGACCAGACGATTTATTAGGTGAAGCTGATGTAGTAGAAGCTCTTATGAAAGGTCATGAAAAATATCATTGTAAAGACTGTGGCTGTCAAATGCATAATTGTAAGCCAGACTGTGATTGCAAACATGATTCGCATGACGAAAAAGGCGCTTGGTGGGAAGATAAAGACGGTAACGGCATTCCAGATGTAATGGAAGGTTCGACTATGACAGAATACGAAAATTGGGCAGATCAAGTAATAGACGAAGGATTAGAAAAAGAGCCAAAAACACCTGTAGGCGAATACGTACTTAGTATGTTTGATCGTGACTCGGGTAAGTTTCCAAAAGGTGAAACAGCAGTACTAACAGCTATTGAAAAAGACTACGGCGAACAATACATTAATCCAGCTAAGAAATTTATCGAAGCAATTTTTGCAAAGTTTGAACAGTATAAAGCAACTAACGGCGCTATGTTAGGCGAAGCAGGCGGCGAAGAGATTTTCCTAGACTTTAGCAAAGAGTTAATAGATGTCCAACGTACAGACGATACTGAAGAATTTACTGCAAAACTTGACGGATTAGGTTATAGAGCCGGATCAGAAGAAGAAATTGATCTTGAAGGTACACCTGTTAATGTTAAAATAAACGCAATTGGTTACGTACAAGAAGGTGAATTTGAAATTGTTAGTGTTACTGGTGACGATGGTACACAATATGTACTAGACGAAACTGACACTTGGGATATAGATATGTTAACTGATGCTTTCAGTAACGCACTAGCAACTGAAGACGCAGTATTAACACAAAGCGCACCAGATACTGGCACTGTAATGGAGCCAACGGTGGGGCAAGAAGAACAAGACGACCTAAGAAGGTTAGCGGGGTTATAACATGGAAAAGACAATACAGCAATTAATAGCAGAGATGGATCGTATCGAAGCATCAGCAGTAGGTGAGCAATACACTCCTGAAACTACAGAAAACGTACATGTGCCACTAGAAAATAGTACATATCCAGAAGCTGAAAAAGTAGTAAAGTCAGTAGCACAAGAAATTAGAGAACTAGGCGATCGTTTGATGGCAATACAGGCATAGACATTTAAATTCACAAATTTGTCAGAAAGAGGTTGACTTCTGATAAGTAAAACTGTATAATAGTATATGTGCTGTTATACAACAAGGCACGCAGTACCGTAGCAATGTAGCTACAAATATCATAGGCACTAACAGGAGGCATTAAACTATGGCATCATTAGCAGAAATCCGAGCGAAGCTCAAAGAACAAGAAGCAAACACAGGCGGCAATCGTTCGTCAGGTGGCGACAACGCAATTTACCCATTTTGGAACATTAAAGAAGGCGAAAGTACAACTTTCCGTTTCCTTCCTGATGCAGACGATACAAACACTTTCTTTTGGAAAGAACGTTTAATGATTAAATTGCCGTTTGCAGGTATTAAAGGTGAAACTGATTCTCGTCCAGTACAAGTACAAATTCCATGTATGGAAATGTATGGCGAGTCATGTGACATTCTTAACGAAGTACGTGGTTGGTTCAAAGACTCAAGTCTAGAAGACATGGGTCGTAAATATTGGAAAAAACGCTCGTATATTTTCCAAGGGTTTGTAAATGATAATCCATTAACAGACGACACTACACCTGAAAACCCAATTAGACGCTTTATTATTGGTCCACAAATCTTCCAAATTATTAAGGCAGCATTAATGGATCCAGACATGGAAGAATTACCAACAGATTATACTGCTGGTGTAGACTTCCGTCTTAACAAAACATCTAAAGGCGGTTATGCAGACTATTCAACATCTACCTGGGCACGTCGCGATCGTCCATTAAACGATCAAGAAATGGCAGCAGTTAATTCAAACACTTTATTTACATTGTCAGACTTTCTTCCAAAGAAGCCAAGTGACATCGAAGTTAAAGTAATGAAAGAGATGTTCGAAGCGTCAGTAGACGGTGAAGCATATGATGCAGAACGTTTTGGTCAATATTTCCGTCCAGCGGGAATGTCAGCTAAGACAGGTGATCCAAATAAAGCGTCATCGAATGGCACAGCAACTTCTAGATCTCCGGCTCCAGTAGTAGCACCAACTCCTCCAACAGCAGAAGCAGCACCATTTGCGGCAGATGTAGCAGTAGCAGAAGCAGCTATTGCGGCACCGGCAGCAGCACCTGCAGAAGGTAATGCACAAGACATACTTGCAATGATTCGTTCAAGACAGTCTAGCTAAAGCAACTATGAAGGGTTGCTATGTTATGTAGCAACCCTCTTTATATCACAGCTAATTAGGAGAAACAATGGCTAAATCATTTGATGTTAGCAAGTTCCGTAAGGACTTGACTAAGAGTATCTCAGGCATGAGTACAGGATTTAACGATCCTACTGATTGGATCAGTACAGGATCATATGCACTAAACTATCTTATCTCAGGATCCTTTCATAAAGGAGTTCCACTAGGTAAGGTTACTGTGTTTGCAGGTGAATCAGGAGCAGGTAAGAGTTATTTCTGCGCTGGCAACATTGTAAAACACGCACAGGATCAAGACATTTTTGTAGTATTAATTGATACAGAAAATGCACTTGACGAAAGCTGGCTACAAGCTCTACAAGTAGACACAAGTCCAGAGAAGTTACTCAAGCTCAATATGAGTATGATTGACGATGTGGCAAAAACTATCTCAACATTTGTTAACGACTATCGTGCAATGGACGAAGAAGACCGTCCTAAAGTATTGTTTGTAGTTGACTCGTTGGGTATGTTACTAACACCTACTGATGTTGATCAGTTTAACAAGGGTGATATGAAAGGTGATATGGGTCGTAAGCCTAAGGCACTAACTTCATTAGTCCGTAATACTGTTAACATGATTGGCTCACTTAACGTAGGCTTAGTATGTACTAACCACACTTATGCATCGCAGGATATGTTTGATCCAGATGATAAGATCAGTGGCGGCGCAGGCTTTATCTATGCATCAAGTATTGTTGTTGCAATGAAAAAGATGAAGTTGAAAGAAGACGAAGACGGCAATAAGATCTCAGAAGTTATGGGTATCCGTGCTGGTTGTAAAGTAATGAAGACACGCTATGCAAAACCTTTCGAAGGTGTGCAGGTTAAGATTCCTTATGAAACTGGTATGAATCCTTACAGCGGGTTAGTTGAATTGTTTGAGAAGAAGAACTTGTTAGTTAAGCAAGGCAATCGACTCAAGTATATTAACCTAGCAGGCGAAGAAGTTCTTGAATATCGTAAAGCATGGATGCTTGATAATAGACTTGATCAGATTATGATGGAATATGACGAGAAGATGAAGCCTGTGGTAAATACCGATGTTAATGTAGGCTTAATTGACAACAATATTGAAGAACTAATCGAGGAGTAAATAATGGACGATAGTCAGATTGCAGAACTTTGGACAACTTTAAAAGAGTACTTAGATAAGAAACATGTTGAAATGGCAGCCGAACGCTATGTTGATGTGTTAGCTGATTTTGGTATTAGTGACGAAACATTCAAAGATGTAATAGGTGCTGAAGAAAATTTAGATCATGCAATTAGCTATTATCTAGACATTGACGAAGATGTTCTAGAAGAAGAAACAGATTGGGATGAATAATGGGATGGTATAGTGAAGTATCACGAGATATATCTAAGATACCTTCAGCTGTGCAATTCTTCGAAGACGAGTTAGTCGAAGCCCGGGTTGAAGTAAAGCTCAAAGGCAATGTTGAACGTGCCGCGGCAGAAATGCCCGGTATCGTTGAGCATCGTTTTAATCAACTTCAAGAGATTGAAGCAATCCTACATTACTTAAACATTGAGCTACGTAGATTGCGTAGCTCATACTTTAAGAAGTACCTTGAAAACTATCAACGAGCTCTGTCAAGCCGTGACGTTGAAAAATACGTAGACGGTGAGGCAGATGTTGTTGACTACGAAAAGATTATCAACGAATTTGCACTAATGCGCAACAAGTGGTTAGGACTCTTAAAAGGTCTTGATCAAAAGCAATGGCAGATAACTAATGTTGTGAAGCTAAGAGTAGCAGGGATGGAAGATGCAAGTTTATAATGTTCTTATAGGATGCGATCAAAAGTACTACGAAGATTGGGGGATACATCTAATACGAAGTATTAGGTATTTTAATCCTTGGATAACATGCCATGTACACGTGGTTAATCCAATACATGTCGAAAAAATTGACGGTGTTGAGTATACTACTGAACACCGTGATTTCCCGAATGACACTGTTAAAATAGGATATTTGCAATGTGTAAGATTTTTAAAAGTTGCTGAAAAGTTTACAGATAATGATCTAGTAATGACACTTGATGCTGATACTATATGCACAAGGAAAACCACTCCACAAGCGTTTGAAGAAGCTACTAAGCATAAGATTACTATGCTAAGACATTTAAAAGCAAAGCACTGGTTAGCAGGACTGGTAACTTATGGCGAAGCGGGCTTTAAAGATGAATTAGCAGCTAAATTATTAGAAAAGCCTATTGAACAATGGGCACCTTTTTGGGACCAAACTATACTCGCTGAACTTAGTAAAAAGTATACATACAATGAACAACCAGCAAGATTATTTTGGATGAGTATAGGAAAAAATGGAAACCAGAGTGTATTTTTAACACTCAAAGGTAACCAAAAAGAAAAATCTAAGTATCTTGATACATACAAAAAATTTATGGTAAGGAATATATAATGCTAGACGAACACCTAGGTGGACACAACGGATTAACACATTTAGACGAAGGTGCTCTAACATGGTTAAAACAATTAGGACATACAAGTTTTTTAGACATTGGCTGCGGCCCAGGCGGCATGGTAGAGCTTGCTGAACAATTAGGTTTTAAAGTTCTCGGAGTTGACGGCGATCATACACTTGAAAGATATAAAAAAGAAAACTTTATCATTCACGACTTTCAAGAAGGTCCCGCGCCAGTTAAACAATTTTTTGACATAGGCTGGAGTGTAGAATTTGTTGAGCACGTATATGAAAAATATATTCCTAACTACGTAAAGGCAATGCAACAATGTAAAAATGTTATTATGACACATGCAGTTGTAGGACAAACAGGATACCATCATGTTAATTGTCAAAATGCTCCTTACTGGATTGCTAAGATGGCAGAGTACGGATTAATATTAGACGAAGAAAAAACAAAACAATTACGTATTGCGTCAACAATGGGCAAGAAAAAGAAACACAAATTTTTAGAAAAAACTGGAATGTACTTCGTAAATGAAAACCTCTGAACCGTTAATTGTTGCAATAAAAGATGCTTATAGAAACCACCCTATCATCGGCGGCAATAATGTTAAGATAGCCGAGTGGGAAGATAAAGAGCTTATTAACAAAGCTGACATATTTTTACAAAGTAATATCTTAGAACAAAAACGACAAAAGAAGTTAGGACATATATACGAGTTTATACGCTATAGCGGTAAGCCTTATATATGTGCAGAATCTGCCGTGTTTAGAAGAAACATGCCAAACTATCCTGCTCCGCAAGCATATCATCGATTTAGTTGGTGGAGTTATTTCCAAGACGAAGGTGAGTATAATGTTAGTAACTGTCCTTCAGATAGGTGGGAACGAGTACAGCAAGAACAAAATATAGAAATTAAAGAGTGGCAACAACCCGGCGAGGCAATATTAGTAGTATTACAACGCCCCGGTGATAGTAGTTTAAAAAATCTTCTTAAGAAGCACGGAACATACGATGCATTCTTAGCACACACACTAACAGAAATACGCAAGCACACAGATAGAAAAATCATTGTACGTCTACACCCTGCTAGGGTAGAACGACAAATGGAAATTATTAATCGTTGCAGTATAAGTAATTTTGAAATAAGTCAAAATAATTCAGGAGCCGGATTACTAAATGGCGGTGATGGGTTGTACCAAGACTTTCAAAGAGCGTGGGCTGTTGTTGGATTTAATACTAATGCACTAACTGAAAGTGTATGTGAAGGGTTGCCTACGTTTAGCTTATGTCCTAGTTCAATGGCTTGGCCTGTAAGTAATACAAATTTAAACACATTAGAAAATCCAACATTTTTTGATCGAACACGATGGCTACATAATCTTGCGTATTGTCAATGGAATACTAGTGAAATTGCACAAGGGCTTCCGTGGCAACATCTTAAATCACTGTATCCAAAAAAATTAATCAATCCTTATTGCTAGATTAAAGTACGCACATAAATATGTACATGGATATAGTATTAGTAACTGGCGGATTTGATCCGTTACACAGCGGGCATATTGCCTATTTCAAAGAAGCAAAGAAATTAGGCGATCGATTGATCGTTGGCCTAAATTCAGATGAATGGCTTGAGCGTAAAAAGGGCAAAGCATTTATGCCTTGGAATGAGCGCCTATGCATTGTAAACAACTTACAAATGGTAGACGAAGTTTTTACATTTATGGACGATGATGATTCTGCTATAAATTTTATAAAACAAGTTAAAGCACACTATCCCAACGATAAAATAATATTTGCCAATGGCGGCGACCGAACCTCTGAAAACATCCCTGAGATGGCAGTTGAAGGTGTAGAGTTTGTATTTGGTATCGGCGGAGAAAACAAAGCTAACAGTTCAAGCTGGATACTAGAAGAGTGGAAAGCGCCTAAGACTGAAAGAACGTGGGGGTATTATAGAGTGATACACGAATATGATAGACACACTAAAGTAAAAGAGTTAGCAGTGCCGCCGGGTGGCAAGCTATCAATGCAACGGCACCAAGAACGTGCAGAGCATTGGTTTGTTGCAGAGGGATCTGCAACAGTGTACACAATTAACCAAGCAACTGATATTGATTTGCACGGCACATACGCCCAGCATCAAAGTTTACATATACCACAAGGTATGTGGCATCAATTAGCGAATGAAACAGATAAACAGCTAAAACTAGTAGAAATACAGTATGGCACAAACTGCGTGGAGGAAGACATTGAAAGACAACCTAATTAAAATATTTGTAGGCTGGGATAGCAGAGAAGACCTAGCATTTCAAGTATGTCGACAAAGTATACTTGATAGAGCTAAGTTTCCAGATAGTATAGAAATTGTCCCTATTAAAATGCAAGAGATGCGTGATAGAGGACTGTACTGGAGAGATGAAGATAAATTAGCATCCACCGAATTTACATTTACACGCTTTCTTGTACCCGAACTTGCTAACTTTAAAGGTTGGGCAATGTTTTGTGATTGCGACTTTTTATTTAAAAGAGACGTAAGAAACTTGTGGAAAGTTATAGAAGAGAATTTAAATAAAAATTATGCTATGATGTGTGTTCAACATGATTATACACCAACTTTTACAACCAAAATGGACGGCAGGGAACAAACTGTGTATCCAAGAAAAAATTGGTCAAGTATGATGTTATTCAATTGTGAACATCCAAAAAATAGAAAACTTACAAAAGAATTTATTAACAATCCAGATATAGATGGAAAATTTTTACATAGATTTAGTTGGTTAGACGATCAAGATATAGGAAGTTTAAGTCGTGATTGGAATTGGTTAGTAGGTGTTTATAAAGAAGATGGAAAAAACTCACCCGCTGCAATACATTATACAGATGGCGGACCTTGGTTTAAAGATTATAAAACATGTGAATATTCTGGAGACTGGTATCTAGGCGAAAAAAGTTATCTAGCACAAAAGGCAGCAAATGCAAAACATAAACTAACACCCGACATTTGGAAGGTGAATGACGAGAAACAAGAAATTTTAAAATCGGTTCTAAAATATCTAGTAGATCCTGAAGCTAAGTATTACGAAGGAAATACTTGGCAATCAATTACGGAGAAAGTACATAATCATATGGGTAAAATTGTAGCAATTGACACAAGTGAAGTTAATTTTGAAAGAAAGGGCGCTAAGTACGACCCTATTTTAGAAAACTTTGCAATGGGTAGTAATGGCGTAGTAAGCTCATATGGAGACCATTTAGATGACAATACTGATTTAATTATTAGAGGCGTTGGTGGCGGAAGTCGTAAAGCAATAGTCAAGTGCCAAAACTCAGGTAGAACATTCTATACAGTTGATACTGGATATTTTGGTAACTGGAAAAATAAATGGATACATCGAGTTACAAAAAACAATATGCAAAACTGCGGACCGATACTTCAAAGACCAATGGACAGAGCTAAAGCACACGGATATAGATTTCGTAAGTTATCACCAGGCAGCAAAATATTACTTGTGCCACCTAGTTTAAAAGCTATGCGACTATTTGGACAACCTGATCCGGAAACCTGGGTACAACAAGTAACTGCTGAACTTAAAAAGTATACTAGTCGTCCCATAGAAGTTAGACTTAAACCTAATAGAACAGAACGTGTAACGGATAAGACTATGGCAGCGGCACTTGCCGATGACGTTCATTGTCTTGTAACGTATAATAGTATTGCTGCTGTCGAAGCACTTCAAGCAGGGAAACCAGCTGTAGTGTTAGGCCCAAATGCTGCAAGCGGTATTTGCGAAACTGAATTAAGAAATGTTGATAATCCTAAAATGCCAGATAGAGAAACCCAAGATGCATTTTTTGCTCACCTTGCATATTGTCAATTTGATGTACATGAATTACGTAACGGCTTTGCATGGAGAACTGTAAATGAAAGTAGTAGCATACCACAGTGGTATCCCGCCAAAAAATAATAGTCCTGAGAAACCTTTAATATTATCAAATTTTATTCAAGGAGTTGTGCAGTTGGGGAATATCGGTACAAATCATTACCAGCCAACCTTGCAAGATTGTGATCTAGCAGTCTTACAAGGGTTTGTGCATGCCAACAGTAAAAACACACCTCATCTTCTTTTTAGAAGACAAGTAATAGATAGACAAAAACTAACTAAAGCGCACACGTTAATTGTTGATAGCAATTTGTTTTTATTTCAAACTGCAAGTAAGCGTAACACTCCTGGTAACTATTTAAGATATAGTTTAGACGGTGTTTTTAGAGACACAGGATTTTATTTTGATAAAGATATAGATCCTAATAGATGGCAAATAATAAAAAAGCATTTAGCCATAGATGTAAAATCATACGACACTAGAGGTAATTTTATTTTACTGTGTTTACAACGTAATGGCGGCTGGAGCATGAAGCATCAAGATGTAATTGAATATGCTCACAGAACAATACGTCAACTAAAATCTGTAACGTCTCGTAAAATAATTGTAAGAGGGCATCCGGGCGATAGAAAAACAATGGCTAGGATTGCTCAAGAGATCAAATATCCTAATGTAGAGATTTCTTCAAATCCAGATATTCGTGACGATTTAAAAAATGCATGGGCAAGTATTACTTTTAACAGCAGTCCTGGTGTAGCAAGTTTAATACACGGAGTTCCAGTATTCCAAATGGATCAAGATTTAAATTATAGTATGTATAGCGAAGTTGCAAATACTGATCTAACACAAATTGAGAATCCAATACTGTTTGATCGCCAAGAATGGTTAGAAAGAATAGCTATGTGTCATTGGAGTTTTGATGAACTTACAAATGGCACAGCTTGGAAATTTATGAGAAACTATATCTAGTGCCAGTTCTTAAATTACCAAACAATAAAATTTTAGAAGTAGCAGTCAATAATAAATGTGGTATTACTAGTGCTATTAGTATTATGTGCTATCCATATTTTAACAAACATCTTGCTCGTCGTGGATCAAACGAACTAATTAAAAAAGGATTGTTTTCCAAAAGTTTAGATAGAGCAGGTTGGGTTAAATCGGACTATAAAGTTGCTATTGTCCGAGATCCTATATCAAGAATACTAAGTTGTTATGCTGATAGAGTATTGATAAAGAACAGAAAAAACGTAAAAGAAAATGTAACTGACTGGGATTATTTTATCAATAATTTACAAAAAATACAAGAGGAATACAAGGATATATGGCATCATTCATATCCACAAGTAAATAGACTAGGAAGAGATCCTAGCATATATGATAAAATTTTTAACACAAAAAATTTAAATAACGAATTTCCAAAATTTATAGGAGAGCTTTACAATACAAAAATACCTTCTATACACACAAAAAGTTCTGGGTCAATAAAAAATAAAATTAATTTAACAGATAAACATTTAGAATTAATTAAAGAATTTTATAAAGAAGATTATAAGTATTACGGAGATTATTTTGACCAATAATCTTCAGTTCGATTAACCATTATATCAACTGAACGAGATCTACCTTCTTGCTTGCGTACACCCTTCATATGATCAATCCATTTACCTAGTACACCATTAATGAGAGGATGTCCGCCACCTCCAGACTTTGCTTCACGCAAATACATCTCTGCACTATAATCAAATACATTAGGATCTTGTTGTTTCATATTGGTCAAAATATTTCCAAATACAAAGCTATCGTGCCATTCAGCTAATCTAAAGATACCGTTGTCTGCATCTTCATATACTCTTTCAAATTCTGCTAAAAACTGTTGACAAGTCTTGTGGTGTAAGTTCATACCATAAAAGCCGCACTCTGGCCATGTCTGCGATCCTTTACCTCTACCAACATATGTAATCCAAGCATCTTCAGGTAACTGTGCTTTAAAGTTATCATATGACCAATCACTATGTACATATGTATCAGCATCCATCCACACACACCAGTCCTTAGAGCGCACACAAGCGTCATACACAGCATAAGTCTTGTTAGCGAAGCGTACTGCATCCCACTTAAAACCTTTCTGCCAGTCCTTGCGTCCGTTACGTGCAGGGTGGTTAGTTATATCTCCATTTGCATGAGGAATATTTTTCCAACGCTCTTTAAAAACATTTAACTTTGGTAATACTTCTTTTGCATCTAATATTGTTATTTGTTCTGGGTCAGGGTTACTAGGGTTGCAATTCTCAGCATACACTAATAATTTAATTTTTTTATCTACTCTTTGAGCAAATGAATCTAAAAATCTTTGCCCGTAAATTTCTAATCCAGGTTGGTGAAATGTTGTAACCACAGTTATGTTTGACATAGTTTATTCCTTGTAAATATAGTATATGGTATTTAACGATGAAATTTAACTTATGGAGACAATATGGCGCACTTAATTCTAAGCCTGTGTTTGACGCCTTTCACGCTGGCGCTAATGCTCTTGGCCACAGCGTTGTCGATAACGCTGATGATGGGATTGATGTTATTTGGAGCGTTCTTTTCAACGGCCGTATGGCTGGAAACCGTGCTGTTTGGGAAAGAAACCTTCAACAACAAAAACCAACAATAGTACTAGAAGTTGGTGGCATTAACAGAGGTACAACATGGAAGGTGGGATTAAATGGAATCAATAGAGCTGCTTACTTTAGTGAGCCAGGTAATGACGGGAGCAGGGCTAATCACTTGGGATTGGTTTGTAAGCCTTGGAGATCCAACGGCGATTTTATTCTAATATGCGGGCAGCACGATAAGAGTCTACAGTGGCAAAACATGCCAACTATGAGTAATTGGTTTCTAAAAACATACGAAGAAATTAGAAAACATACACAGCGCCCTATTATATTTAGACCACATCCTAGATGTATGTTGCCTGAGATCGAACGAGGGTTACGCAATGTATACAGGCAAGCACCAACTAAACTACCTGGAACATATGACGACTTTGACATGTCCTACGACCGTATACACGCTACTGTAAGCTACTCTAGCAACCCGGGTGTGCATAGTATCATTAACGGCATTCCAGCGTTTGTAGGTACCGCATCGTTAGCGTATGACGCTAGTAATGACATAGACTTCCTACACGATATAGAGAACCCATTCATGCCCGATCGAACACAATGGCTTAACGACTACGCACACACTGAATGGACTGTACAAGAAATATCTCAAGGCACACCAATTAAGCTCTTGACTTCTAAGCTATAATCCTATATAATACTATTATGAATTACACAATTGAAGATTACATAGAAATTCTTTCCGGTATCGTCGAACCAGATGATATATTTGGATCTTTTAATGTCGATGACAGTGACAAGGGATTAATCTTTAGTCTTGCAAGACAAACTATTAAAGGCATCCCTTATACTGATAGACAGTACGAGTTAGCAAAATCAAAAGTTATATATTATAAAGAGCAGTTTATTCAATACGATATTGAGCTTGCATTAAATACCCTTAGAATGCCGTTGCGAGAAATTGATAGATCAAAATGGATTAAAGCTGACGACAAATACATTTGTATACGCTTTCCGTTTACTAAGAAGATGATAAAGTATATTGACTTTTTAGAAACAATTTCTGACAGGAAGAAATACGATAAACAAAACAAAATACATTTTGTTCCGTTTAACGAACTAAACATCTACGAAGTAGTTGGTCAATTTAAAGATGCTAATTTTAACATAGATGATACCCTTACTAATATTTATGAAGCAGTAAAAATAATGAAAAACAAAAAAGAAGAATATGCACCTGGTATTTTTAGTTTAAAATTAAAAAACTTACACAACAAAGCAATAGATTATGCGTTGTCTTCTATAGGTGAACCTAATATAGAAAACTTAGTAAGATATAAAGACAAGCAAGATACATTGGGCATTGTACACTTTGACGAAGATGACTTATCAAATAGCGTCAATGCTACACAGCCACTAACACGCAGAATAATTTATAGAACACAGCGGCATGTCTTTATTGATGCTAAAGAATTTACTATGGACAATCTTGCTGAGTCAATGCTTGAACTGTACAGATTTCCTATTTTATTTTTGCTTCCGGAAAACGAACGTAGTTTAGATTTAATGCACAAGGTGCAATCTAGCTTTAAAAATATTATTCCGAACGAAAGTGTTACTAACCTTTATAGGAAAGAGAATTCGACAGACGGCAATAAAGAATATAACAATTATATAAAAGAAAATAATCTTAATAATTCTCTTGCTATTGACACTAAAATAGTGTATACTAGTAACAATAAGATACCAAAGCCCTTGCTTGAAACAAAATGGCAACCTTCTGTTGCTATACAACTTGAAAGCAAGCGGGCAAATACGCAAGTCGATAGCTATCTTAATGGAGTAGATTTAGTTATCCATTATGACGACAAGGCATTACTTTGGAAAGGATACGTAGAAAAAATATGAGTTCATGTAAACTAATAATTGAAGATGAAGTAAACATTAAGCTAGAAGGTCTAGACGTAGACATGCGTCGAAAGATCTCTAGCGCACTTAAATTTGAAGTGCCGTATGCAAAACATATGCCACAGTATAAGCTAGGTCGATGGGATGGCAAGGTTGCTTTCTTTGGTATTGGCGGCAGTGGGTATGTCAATCATCTCGATGTTGTACAAGAAGTACTAACTAAAAACCGAGTACAAATTGTCGACATTGAAGATAGGCGCACTCCTATTACTTTAAACTTTACTCCGGTTACAGAACGGTATTGGGCAGATCAAGGTGTTGTATGGCCTGAAGGGCATCCTGTAGAAGGCACAGAAATTATCCTACGTGACTATCAAGTAGAAGCTATTAACAACTTTTTAAACAATCCGCAAAGCCTGCAACAGATTGCTACTGGCGCAGGTAAAACAATTACTACAGCAACCTTATCACATATAACTGAGCCTTACGGTCGTAGTCTAGTTATTGTTCCTAACAAGTCGTTAGTAGAACAAACTGAAGAAGACTATATTAACTGTGGGCTTGATGTTGGTGTGTACTTCGGCGACAGAAAGAACCTAGGTAAGACTCACACTATTTGCACTTGGCAAAGTTTAAATATACTTGACAAGAAGCACAAGGATGGCTCAGCAGTGTTATCACTAGCAGAGTTTCTAGATGGTGTAAGCACAGTTATTGTCGACGAAGTACACATGGCAAAAGCAGAAGTTCTTAAGAACTTGCTTACTCGCAACTTAAAGAATGCTCCAATACGTTGGGGACTAACAGGCACAATACCTAGAGAGAAGTTTGAGTTTGAAAGTATACATGCAAGTCTAGGTCCAGTAATTGGACAAATTAGTGCTAAGTCGTTACAAGACAAAGGTGTATTATCAAAATGTCATGTTAACGTATGTCAACTAATAGACACAGTAGCACACAGTGATTATCAAAGCGAACTAAAATATCTAACAACGAACGAAGCAAGACTAGCATACATTGCTAAGATGATGAATAAGATTTCGCAGACAGGCAACACACTAATACTAGTAGATAGAATTAGCGCAGGCAAATTACTAGAAGAACTAATACCTAACAGCACGTTTGTAAGCGGCGCAGTAAAGGTAAAAGACAGAAAAGAAACTTACGACACAATTAAGGAAGGAACAAATGAAGTTATCATTGCAACATATGGTGTAGCAGCAGTTGGCCTTAATATACCACGTATCTTTAACATGGTTCTTCTCGAGCCAGGAAAAAGTTTCGTAAGGGTAATACAATCAATAGGACGTGGTGTTCGTATTGCTAAAGACAAAGACTTCGTACAAATATGGGACCTTACATCAACGTGTAAGTTTGCGAAGAGACATCTAACTCAGCGTAAGAAATTTTACAAAGAAGCAGAGTATCCATTTACAATCGAGAAAGTAGACTGGAATTAACTATGAGAATACTAACAATAGAAAACGAATGTTATTCGTTAAACAACTTACCAGATCAATTAGACGAAGATATAAGATTCAGTGTACTAGACAATAGCAACAGCGATGATCCTGACTTCTTTTTTATACCATTGATTTTTTTAGAAAGTTTTAATGCACCTGCAATCGTTATGGAAATAAACGGCTGTGAAATTATGATGCCCATTGATTGGCACATAGCTGTAGGTGATAGTGAAACAATAAACGACCTGGAAGTACTTCCGCTAACTAGTTTGAATGACAGAGGATTTGAAGCATTTATGTTTAATCCGTTACAAGGGTTTAAAGCTGATTACGCAGAAGTTAAGATACTAAATTTTTACAATGATGTAAAATGGTATTTTCCAAAAATGAAAAACGGACAGCTATTAACTGTGCCGCTGACAGAAGGACATAATCCGCAATGTGCATTTTTCGTTAAGGATATTAGCAGACAAATGGAACTTATTGATTATGGCAAACTCATCTAAGCAAGGAGAAAGTAAAATGGGAATTAAAGCAGGAAAAATTTGGGGAGCAACAGAGCTCATCCATGCAAACGGTGTATTAGAATTTCACCGTATTAATTTTAACGCAGGATTTAAATGTTCAGAACATGAACACCAATTTAAATGGAACGGATTCTTTGTTGAATCGGGCAAGATGATTGTTCGAGTTTGGCAAGATGATCAAGGACTAGTTGATGAAACTATTCTTGGTCCAGGTGACTTCACGCAAGTGAAGCCAGGTAAGATTCACCAGTTTGAAGGTTTAGAAGACGGTGTTGCTTTTGAACTTTACTGGGCTGAATTTAATCACGATGACATTGTTCGTCGTACAGTAGGCACCACAGTAACTAAAGGAAAATAAAAATATGTTTAAAAACATTGATAAAAGTATGATGCTAAAACTTGCACTTCTGCATGTTGTAGTAATTACAATTTCTAATGCATTAGTTTCTATTCCTGTAGAAATTGCAGGCATCAAACTTACATGGGCGGCATTTACGTTTCCGCTTGTAATACTAGCAACTGACTTAACAGTTAGAATGTTAGGTAAGCACATTGCAAGAGCAACTATTGTTGCTGCATATCCAATTGCTATCATTGCATCCATTGCAGTTGTAATGGCAGAAGGTGCTCCGCAGTCAGTAGCATTGCGCATTGGTTTAGCAAGTGCAACAGCTTATGCAGTTGGCACAATGCTTGACGTATATGTGTTTCAATACTTTCGTGAAAACTGGTCAAGACAGTGGTGGATTGCTCCGGCACTATCGACAGTTGTTGCAAACGTTATTGACAGCTACACATTCTTTGCTGTTGCGTTTAATAACTCAGCAGATGAGTATATGGCAGCTAACTGGATGGAAATTGCTACAAGTCAAGCAGGCTTAAAGATTGCAGTAGGATTAATTATCTTCCTTCCAGCATATGGTGTACTACTACGTTACATTAACGGTACACTTGGAGATGTAAAAGATGATGTGTTTGAACCAGTAATTGACGTTGTTGTAGACAAGCCTAAAGCTAAAGCTAAAGCACCAGCTAAAGCTAAAGCTAAAGCTAAAGCTAAAGCACCAGCTAAAACCGGTGGCAAAAAAGCAGGAGAGCTAAGTATGACTCCGACTGCTATTAAGCAACGTGAAGCACGAGCTAAAGCAAAAGCGAAGAAAGCTAAGTAATGCAACTTAGCGTAATGCAAAACTTTAAGGGTGTGGAAATGAAACCGTTTCCACACCTTTGCATTGATAATGCTCTTCCAGAGAAGATATACAATGAACTTGTACAAACTTTTCCGGAGGACATTATTTGCTCTACACCTGTATTAGATAATGGCATAACTTATAGGCATAAATCTAATCCGGTTCTTGTAGAAGATAACATTCCCAACATATGGAAAGAGTTTTTTGAATATCATACAAGTCCAGAGTTTTTTCAATATGTAACAGATGTGTTCGAGGACGCATACCACAAATACTATCCAAGTGACTTATTCCACTCTCTTAAAACAGGTAGTGTAGGAGTAAGAAAACTAAGTAAAAAGACAACATATGTTACTGACTGTCAATTTGTTGTACATGAACCTGTAGTCGAAACAGAAACATCACGTACACCGCACTTAGACAATCCTGGAGAAATATATGCAGGATTATTATATATGAAAAAACTTACTGATCAAAGTACAGGAGGAAACTTTACATTGCATGAAATAGATAAAGTACACTCGGTATTAAAAACAGGTGGCAGAGCCGTACAATTAAGTAATCCTGTAAAAGAAATAGAATACAAAGCAAATAATTTTTGTATGTTTTTAAATGTACATAATAGTGTGCATAGTGTTACTCCTAGGATAGATGCAACTGAGCGTCGACGTAGTATTAACATTATAGGCGAATATAATAAAAACGGAAAAATGTGGGAAGTACAAGAAGAAAATTATGCCTCTATATAGTTTACAATATATTAATGATTTAAAATACTTGCACCAGCGTTCAGATCGTCCGCGAGGATTTGGTGGCAAAGTAAAAAAGATGGGTCCATTTTATACATTCTTTGAAAAATGGCAACCTACCTCTGCAATAGATTACGGTTGTGGCAAGGGAGCCATTCTTAATCATTTACAAGAAAAATATCCAGACTGTCAATGGAAAGGATACGACCCGGCTGTTGAGGAATACAGCACAAGTCCTCATTTACCAGTTGAGTGTGTATTCTCAAATGATGTACTAGAGCATATTGAACCCGAATGTTTAAGTGATGTATTAGATCACATATGGCAGTTAAGCACAAAATATATTTGGCTATGTATAGATACATTGCCTGCAAGAAAAGTATTAATGGATGGGCGTAACGCTCACTTAATACTAGAAGGCAAAGATTGGTGGAGCGAACAGATACAACACAGAGACGGAAACATTGTTTACTGTGAACTAGGTAAAAAAGGTAAACTTTATGTCGCAATTGAAAAATAAGATGATTCCGGGTGAGGCATTAATATATGAAAGAGCCGACGGAGTTGTATATGCAAAATATAGAGACCCGCCGCATAATAAAACACCTCGTTGGATCATAGGCGGCGATCCTGCAGGCGTTGCAAGAGCACAAGGCGATCTATTAAATTATACCGAATGGCAAGAGTTGTGTAAACTCAGTTTAGAGTACCCTACACTAAAAAAGCTCTTAGACCAGTTGGTGACAACTTACTATACAGTAAAGGAAAAACAATGAGAATTATAGCAGGACCGTGTCAGCACGAGTCATTGGGACAATCAGCAGCCATTGCAGAGAAGTGTAAAGCAGTATGCGACAAGTATGGTGTAGAGTACATCTTCAAAGCAAGTTTTGATAAAGCAAATCGTTCTAGCTTGGGCAATAAGCGAGGAGTAGGTGTAAATCAAACATTGGCTGACTTTAGACTACTTAAAGAAGTGCATGGTGTTAAGACCCTCACAGACGTTCATACAGTAGAGCATTGTAGTCACATTACCTCTTTCTTTAATGATGCAGTAGATGTGCTACAGATACCTGCATTCCTTTGCAGACAAACTGACTTGTTACAAGCGGCTTGTGCTACAGATAAAGTTGTTAATATTAAGAAAGGTCAATTCCTTGCACCTTGGGATATGAAGGGTATATTAACTAAGACAGAAGGTGCTAAAGAGGTTTGGATAACCGAGAGAGGAACTAGTTTTGGATATAATACTTTGGTCGTTGATTTTACTGGCTTGGACTACATGCTTAATAATTATGATTATCCTGTTGTACTTGATGCCACGCACAGCGTACAGAAACCTGGCGGCAACGGAGGCAGTAGCGGTGGCAATAGGGATTACGTTCCTGGCCTATCTCGCGCAGGTAGTGCTTTGGGTATTAGGAATTTCTTTCTAGAAGTACATCCAGATCCAGACAACGCACCAAGCGATGGGCCCAACATGTTACGCTTAGATGACTTTGAAAGTGTAGTAAAGGACATAGTTGCAATTAGTAAGGTAGTAGGATGAGTAAGACAGCCGTCCTTATACCTGCACGTTATGCAAGTACACGATTTCCAGGTAAACCACTTGCACTTCTAAACGGTGTTCCTATGATACGTAGAGTGTATGAAGCCGCAGTAGCAACTGGTTACGACACATATGTCCTTACAGACGACATGCGTATCTTCGAATTGTTCAATGCTAGAAACTGTTGGATAGATGAAGCAGAATATGAAAACGGTACAGAACGATGCGCCGGTGCAATAAAGAATGAATTCTTTGCTAGGTATAATAAGTTTATAAATGTACAAGGCGACATGCCTGACGTAACAACGGATATGGTTGACAAATGTATTTCAAGTTTGCAACACTATTCTGTAAGCACAGTGTTTACAAAGATGCCAGAAGAAAAACAAAACGATCCTAACTCAGTTAAGATGGTACGTGCTGGTGACAGCGCACTTTGGTTTGGCAGAGGTATGACAGGCTACGGAGAATGGCACTTGGGAGTGTATGGTTATACACGCACTGCATTAGAACTGTATCCTAATATGATTGTAGAACTCGAAGAAGAAGTAGAGAAACTAGAACAACTCCGTTGGCTCAAAAACGGTTTACAAATAGGCTGTAATAGTGTATACTATAATGGAGTAGAGATAAACGCACCAGAGGATGTAGACGAATGGCACAAACAAAACTTCCAATAAAAGATATCTTAGCAGCTATTGACATGGGTGCTAAAGAAGTTTGGGACGAGTTCTCAGATGAAGAACGTAAACAAGTTAGCTTTTGGTTACTGAATAGATACGCTAGTAGTATTAGCGGCACCCGAGAGCAGAAAGAACTTGCTATTTTTAAAACTAATGAGTATTATAATAAAAACTGGAATGTACTTGGTATGAGGCATCCTAAATTACAATGGCAACTATTATGCCAAGCAGGTAACACAAAGCGTATAGAACGACATAACTGGATTGGTCTTAAAGGAAAAAAGTCCGGAGACAGTAAGATTGTTAAATTCTTAGCTGAACGTTTTCCTAATATGAAACAAGATGAGGTAGAACTACTTGCTGGAATATCTACAAAAAAAGAAATTAAAGAATACGCTGAGTCACTCGGAATGGATAAAAAAGATGTCAAGCTCTAAGCCCTTTGTTTGTGAATATTGTAATACAGGTTACTCAAGAGAGAAAACTCTTATAGTACATATTTGTGAGCAAAAGCGCAGAGCTTTACAAAAAAATGAACGGCGTGTGCAATTAGGTATGTATGCATTTAATCAATTCTACAAACTAAGTGCTAATGCAAAGAAGAACAAAACATATCAAGAGTTTTGTAAGAGCCAATACTATAATGCATTTGTTAAGTTTGGCAGTTTTATATCAAACGTAAAGCCTCTGTATCCAGAAAAATACATTGACTATGTTGTTACTAGTAATGTAAAATTAGATCATTGGTGTAAGGAAGCAATGTATGAAACTTATGCTATTGAACTTATTAGAAAAGAAGGTGTCGAAACAGCACTAGAACGTACTATTACAACAATGATGGATTGGGCAAGTGAAAACGACCCGGCACCTTGGAATCATTACTTTCGCCATATAGGACTTAACACTGCAATATGGAATATTAAAGACGGCAAGATAAGCCCGTGGCTTATACTAAACTGTACCAGCGGAAAAGAAATGCTAGGTAAGTTCAGCGACGAACAATTAAGTATGATTTATCATGTATTAGATCCAGCACACTGGGCAATGCGGTTTAAGCGCAACCCTAAAGATGTTGAACTTGTAAAAGATGTAGTTAAAGAAAGCAACCTATGAACTTAAAGTCATTTTTAAAATGAGAGAGAACAACAATGCCTGATATTGATATAGACTTTGCAGACAGAAATATTATCTTAAACAAGATACAACATCGTGTAGCAAAGTTAGAGACAGGTAAAAAACATAACACGGGTGTTTATGTAACAGAAATTCCACACAATCCGTTTAATGAAATATCTACTATTGATTACAAAACTGCAGACGACCGCGGTTACTTTAAGTTAGATTTTCTTAATGTAAACATTTACAAAGACATTAACAACAATGAACATCTAGCCCAACTAATGGAAAAGGAACCACTATGGCAACTACTGGAGCACGAAGATTTCAGCGAAAAGGTATTTCATCTCAACGGACACGCAAGTCTATTGAGGCAATTGAAACCTACATCGGTAAAACAATTAGCTGCGACACTAGCAATCATTCGACCAGCAAAGAGACATCTAGCAAACGAGAACTGGGATACAATAATGAAAGAAGTGTGGGTAAAACCGACTAATGGAGAATACTTCTTCAAGAAAGCTCATGCAGTGAGCTACGCTATGGCATGTGTAGTACACATGAATTTAATCTGTGAACAGCTTAACGCTTAGGCTTTCGAATAAGTTGTACGTTTTTACGTTTTACTCGTTTGATAGCCAAGTTACTAAGGTTAACCGTAGGACCTAAAATAACTTTTACATCTTTACTATTCATTGTCATTTGACAATATTTTATTACATCAACTTCCTTGCGCAAGAATATATTTATAGGAATCATTCTATTTGATTCCCACCACCATGTCTCGCCTAATTCGAGCATGAATTTTTTCTCTTCGACACTTCTTAGTTTAGTATACACTAATACTGAAGTAACAAATTGATCTTGATTTACAACGATGCCGACATACTCTTGTCCCCCGTAGGTAACAACACTTATGAATGGATAGTTTTCTTCTATATCTTTTCTTAACATAATTTCCGCTAAATAATAGTATGCAATTAGTACCTAGATATTTAGTAAATAATCGAGTAACCATCGTAGCAAATGACGCAGGATTCGTAACGGAGTATAACCCAATGTATCAACGACAAATAAAAGTATATAAAGGCATTGATAATGTCATCCAGTTTAGATTGTTAAACGCAGATCAAAAACCTATAAACGTTTCGTCATACACTCCAAAGTTTGTAGCATTTGACGAAACTAAGGCACTTGTTATAGAACACGATGGATCAATCCAACAATTAGATGATAGTAGTGCTACACGGGGAATGTTTACAGTTACTATTACAGAGAATGACTTATTGAATATTCAACAGCAATATTTAACATACAATGTATACTTGGTACATAACACAGACAGTTCAAAAACACTAACGTATACTGATGGACATTTCGATAACAATGCAACAATTTTTGTTGACGCAACTGCATTTCCAGGTGCCAAGGCATCATACAGCATAACATCATTTACAGAAGATATGGGCTTGCCAGGTATTGATGACAGTACATGGGTATCAGAAAGCATTACAGCAGAACCGGCAATTAACGGAAACGAAGCACTGCATACCGCAGCAATTTATTCAGCTAGTTATACAGGTAATGTAGTAGTACAAGCTACACTCGATAATCAGATAACGGGCGACACTCAGTGGGCAGATGTAACAACAGTGACGCTTGCTTCACCTAGCACACCAACACCAGTTAATTTTAATGGTGTATTCAATTACGTGCGATTTAAAACTACAGCAAATCCAGCAGATAAAATATCTAAAATACTTGTCCGAAACTGATTGACTTCTTAGTCAATTGACGCTATAATACTAGTATGAGTATTGTAAGCGAAACAGTTCTGACGTACCTTCCAGCAAAGCGGAAAACTACTCCTAGTGGGTGGATTAGCTTCAATGCGCCATGTTGTCATAATACTGGCAGTAGTGCAGATACTCGTGGCCGCGGTGGATTAATTAGCAACCCAGATGGCGGCGTTAGTTACCATTGTTTTAACTGCGGCTTTAAGACAAGCTGGCAACCAGGAAGATCTTTTTCACATAAATTGCGTAAACTCCTACAATGGTTAGGAGCACCTGATGACGTAGTCAACAAGGTAGCATTAGAAGTTATGCGAGAAAATGAAGGCGTTATAGCTAAGACACAGATAGCCCAACTGCCTAAATTTAATACTGTTCCGTTGCCAGAAGATGCTGTTAAGATTTCTGATATTGTAGATTTTAACAAATACAGTTTAGCTATACTCGAGTATATGGCCGAACGTAATCTTAATTTAGATGATACAACTTATTATTGGGCTCCTAGTTTAGGTTACCGTGACCGACTTATTATTCCGTTTTACTTGGAAGGTAATGTAGTAGGATGGACAGCCAGGAGCATACTAGCAGACAAGAAACCTAAGTATCTAACAGAAGTACAACCTGGATTTGTATATGGTCTAGACGAACAGCATTACAAAAAAGTTTTTTGCATACTGTGTGAAGGTCAGCTAGATGCAATACATATAGACGGGTGTGCGCTAGGCGGAAGTGAGATAAGTGATCAACAAGCAATGTTGTTAACTAGATTACAAAAAGAAATAATAGTTTGTCCTGATCGAGACCAAGCAGGGTTAAAACTTATTGAACAAGCAATTGATAAAGGTTGGTCAGTGAGTTTGCCTGATTGGCCTGCTGGTATAAATGATATCGGTGATGCAGTAAATAAATTCGGACGACTGTATACACTCTACAGTATTGCAAATAATGCAGAATCAAGTCCGTTAAAAATTCGACTACGGGCGAAGAAATGGCATATATAATAGTAGCACAAAATGCTAGAAAGAGAGTAAACACAATGACCGAATTTCATCAAGGAATCTTTGAATTCCTTAAACGAGTCATCGCAGGAAGTAGTGTAGGACTAGCAGTAGTATATACCCTTGGACACATAGTAATTGCAATGACAGTTGTAAGTCTTATGACCGGAGCAAGTATATGGGAAGCCGGAGCAGTTGCATTAGTAGAACCTAGTATCAACGGGGTATGGTTTTATATATTACATTCAATATGGAAAAAAATTAACAAATCAAAGGCATAATTAAAAAGTATGGCAACTAGACAGAATACAGATTACGGGCACGATATACAACGAGTATATCTTGAAATGATGATGACAGATGCTGAGAGCTTTGTGCGCTGTCAGGCAGTGTTTGATCCAATGGCATTTGATAGACGTTTGCAGGAACCTGCAAAGTTTCTTAATGAGTATGTGACTGAGCATAATGCACTACCTACATTTGACATGATTAACGCAGCAGCGCATAGTGATCTAAAACACCCAGGTGAGTTGCAAGAGACACACTATGATTGGTTGCTTTCAGAGTTTGAAACATTTAGTAGACATAAGGCATTAGAGAGTGCTATCTTACAAAGTGCAGACTTGCTTGAGAAAGGTGAGTATGGACCAGTAGAAGATCTAGTTAAGAAGGCTGTGCAAATTGGTCTACAAAAAGACTTGGGTACAGATTACTTTAAAGATCCAAGAGCTAGACTTGAAAGCATTAAGAGCAGTAACGGACAAGTAAGCACAGGCTGGTCCGCTATCGATAAGAAACTATTTGGTGGCTTTAACAGAGGCGAACTGAATATCTTTGCAGGTGGTTCGGGTGCAGGTAAGAGTTTGTTCTTGGCTAACCTAGGAGTTAACTGGGCACTAGCAGGTATGAACGTATTGTACTTGACACTAGAGCTTAGTGAAAGTCTTGTTAGTATGCGTGTTGACAGTATGATAACTGGTATTCCAAGTCGAGATGTGTTTAAGAGCATTGACGATGTTGAAATGAAAGTTAAGATGATTGGCAAGAAGGCAGGCGCATTCCAAGTTAAGTATATGCCAAGTGGCAAAACACCTAATGATGTACGTAGCTATATTAAAGAATTAGAAATTAAAACAGGACGCAAAGTAGACGTACTGTTAATTGACTACTTAGATTTGCTTATGCCCAACGGTGCAAAGATTAGTGCAGAGAACTTGTACATCAAAGACAAGTACGTATCAGAAGAGTTGCGTAACTTAGCAATGGAATTGAACTGTGTGTTTGTTACAGCGGCACAGTTGAACCGTGGCGCTGTTGAAGAGATTGAATTTGATCACTCGCACATATCAGGTGGACTTAGTAAGATACAAACAGCAGACAACGTGTTTGGTATCTTTACAAGTAGAGCAATGCGTGAACGTGGACGCTATCAGTTACAGCTAATGAAGACACGTAACTCAGGCGGCGTAGGACAAAAAATTGACCTAGCGTTTGATATAGATACACTTCGAATATCTGATTGTGATGACGACGACGATGGCGACAATTACTCTAATAGTTCAGGTAATTCAAGTAGCAGTAGTATAATGGATAAAATTAAACGCGGAGCAGAATCGCAACCACAACAACGTGAAGATCCAAGCGAAGGTAACGGGCTTGGCAAAATACGTGCTGAAACAGACTCAACAAAGTTGAAAAACTTTATTAATAATTTAGGCAGTGATGAATGAAGTACTTCTTAGGGTCGTGTGAATACAAGTGGACACATGTAGATACACGCACGGAACTTATTTGGATACGCAGAGAACTAGGTGACGAACTGTTCGAACAATGTAATCAAGATGGATTTAACTTAGTCTATAATCATAGCCCTAGTCTTTATCTTCCTGATGACATATATTGTCTTTGCAAAATATACGTAGAAATTACTGATACTAAAAACGGTATGCTGTTTGTATTAAAGAATGAAATTAAAAATGACTATGATCAATTAGAGAGATTCTACTATGATCAATTAGAGAGAGTTGATGGTGTTCGCAGAAGATCGTTTTGAAAACCATCTTATTAAGCCAGTCTGAAAGGCCATCTTACTCTAACCGATCCGTGTACAGCATTGCGTATGTGTGTATGCGTAGCTTCGCCTCTGCCGTGAAACAATTGAACGTTTGCTACAATTAATGTATTTGCCTCAACAGTCATTGGGCTAACGTGGATGCTCATCTGAGCAAGTTCAGCATCAGTGGCTCGCAAACTGCCTTCTATATGTCCACGTAGTTTAGACTTATCCCAACGCCCTGTACAAAGTTCTTGAGTTTGTTTATGATACCAATTCCAAAAGTTTGCATCGTACTTCGGCGCACTTGTTTGGAGTCTAAAAGGACCGTCACCTAATTCTACCTTATCAGGAAAGTACCACCACTTGACCGCAGGGAAAAATATATCACTATGTATATCCTTCTGTTCGTCATTGTCACTAGGTGTATTTTGAACACGCTGTATAAATGTATTTTGATTGTATAGTGCTGTAGTTTCGGGATTGTCTAGGCCAATGCAGTCTGTAATAATCTTTTTCATGTCACTGTTATTAACTAGATAATCTATTCCAGGATTTGCTTTACTTTCCATCTGACAGTTATTAAAGTTTTGTTTATTAACACACACTGGGTATTGCATACACTCTTGCTGTACTAGAGTATGCATGTCATTAGATAAAAAGTTGTTAACTGCTATGTGTCCGTTGTTTATAAAGTCTTTACGTTTAGCTCTATGCTGTGCGGCATATGTACTAAAGGCATATCTAAAAAGATGTAAACCTCGATTGGTTAAATCTAAATTACTAAACAATGGATTCTTTTTAAACTTCTTGACATTGGTATAAACAACATCAGGAACGTCTCCGCCCATTATTAATCTAGCCGCATCAAGAACGTGCTTATTAAAGTTTTCTTTATCTTCAATAGCATTCATTTCAATTGTTTTTAATTTTGGGTTATTTAAATAATCACTTACTAACATAAAAATATTTAGCCTATCAAGTACATATATAAATATGAATATGGAAATTGCAATACGAGGTGCCCTGGGCACACAACTATTTGAATACCTATGCGGATTAGATTTTGCCCAGGGCGCAGGTCAAACAGTTGAGAAAATAACAATTAGTACAGGCGGAAAAGTTGTTGCTCCTGTGAAAGTAGACTGGC
>Ga0307488_10000626_pt1 | contig 29292 bp, 28 predicted proteins | sample SB02metaG_FD_202248 | JGI IMG/M metagenome (GOLD analysis project Ga0307488, IMG submission 202248) | Sea-ice brine microbial communities from Beaufort Sea near Barrow, Alaska, United States - SB 0.2 | ecosystem: Environmental > Aquatic > Marine > Coastal | place: USA: Alaska | collected...
TTATCCTCTTAACGAGGTATACATTGACTTCGAAGAGATAAGTGACAATCAAACCACGAATAATAAAGTTGAAGTGTTATTAAGTGCGGTTCATAAAGAATTAGTTGACCGCAGGATCACGTTATTAAATGAAGTGGGTTACGAAGCCAAAATCGTTGATGTTGAAAGTTACGCCTTAGGTGCAGCGGTTGCATCCTTCTATCCCCGCAAAGAAGACGAAACGGTATGTTGTATCAATATTGGAGCCAGTCATTTACAAATGTGTGCAGTAAAAAATGGAAACGTTATTTATACCAAAGACCACAACTTTGGCATGGACGCATTGATCCAAGACCTCACTATGCTCTACAGCCAAGAGCGCTCGCAAATTGAACAACAATTAACAGATGGCACGTTACCAGAAACATGGAAACAAGACGCTTACCCCATGTTTTTAGCCAACCTCCAACAAAATATTAACCGAGCATTGCAAGTTTACATCAGTGCTTCTGGCGAAGCTCGTCCTAGTTCTTTGCTGATATGTGGAGGCGGCGGACATCTGACATCTTTACCTGAAGACTTGACAGCTGATTTAGGTATTGAGGTGATGTGTTTCAATCCATTTACTGACATGGTGATAGCAGACAACATTAATCAAGGAGATTTTGAACAGGTCTCTGCACAACTTATCATTGCTGCAGGTTTAGCCAGTAGGAGTTTTCAACCATGGCACATATAAATTTACTGCCTTGGCGCGAAGGCCGCAGGGCTGAACATAAAAAGAATTACCTTACCTTACTTACGGTACTTGCACTAAGTGCAATTGGATTAATGCTTACTGCCGGTAATGTGTTAGAAAAAATGACAGATAATCAAAATTATCGAAACAATTTTGTTGAGCAGCAAACAGCCTTGTTAGATCAACAAATTGAGCAAATTAAAAACATCAAAAAAGACAAGGAGGCTATTGAACAAAGAATGGCCTTGATTGAGCAACTTGAGTCAAGCAGAAACGCCGTGCCAATCGTTTTAGATGAGTTAGTGCGACTGGTACCACATGGTTTATCCTTTCGCAGTTTTTCTCGTCAAGGCAATCTTATTGAAATATTGGGAGTCAGCGAATCAAACAACAGGTTGGCAGATTTCATGCGTCATCTAGAAGAATCGAGTGTATTTAGTGGCGGCGAATTGTCTTCAATCAAAGCGGATACATCAGCCTTAGAAGCAGTCAGTGATTTTAAGCTCACTTTTACTATTAATCCTAGTGTTGCTCCGGATTTCTCAATCATTACCGAAGAGCCAAGCAAATGAAATTTGATGTTAATAAGTTAAAAGAGATCAATGATTTAGATTTCGAACAAGTGGCTATCTGGCCCTTTGAAGTTAAATCTTTAGTCGCAATGTTTGTCATCATTATTGGCTTAGTAGGTGGGTATTATTTTTTAGTGAAGGATAAACTTCCTATACTTGAAGTGGCACAAAATAAAGAGATCAAGTTAAAACAAGTCTACCAAGGAAAATATCGTATTGCGGTAAACTTAGAAGCCTACGAAGAACAATTAGGTCGATTGAAAAGCGATTTTTCATCTATGTTGAAATCACTACCTACGAGTAATGAAACACCCGGACTATTGGATGACATCACGTTAGTAGGCATATCAGCAGGACTTACTTTTAGATTATTGAATTGGCAAAGAGAAATTCCAAAAGAATTTTATTCAGAGTTGCCTATTGAAATGGAAGTGTTTGGTGGATATCACAACTTTGGACAATTTGCCTCACAGATAGCTGGATTACCGCGCATTGTCACTGTGCATGATTTTGAAGTCACCCAGGAAGGCAATACGCTTAAGCTCAGGGTACAGGCAAAAACGTACAGAACGTCAAGTGAACAAGACACAGCGACACAGGGGAAAACACAATGAAACATATTAACATTGTGTTGGCCGCAGCACTGTTAAGTGGCTGTGAAGCCAAAGTTGACGATTTAAAGGTATTTATTGCTGAAATAAAACAAACGACTTCTGTTAATATTGATCCTTATCCAGAATTTGATAGCAAACCTACTTTTATTTATTCAGCTGATACGCTGCGTAGCCCATTTCAACGTCCAAGAAATACAGGTGCAGGTGTCGAAATAAGCATCTCCACACAACCAAATTGTGCACAACCCGACTTTAACCGCAGCAAACAACCTTTAGAGAAATTTGGTATCGATGCGTTATCTGTTAATGGTGTGTTTCAATCCAATGGAAAAAAATGGGCGCTTATTCAGTCTAATACAGGAAGTTTATTTAAAGCGACAATTGGCGATTACCTAGGATTGTTTTTTGGGAAAATCGATTCTATTCAAAATGGCACAGTTTCTTTTACTGAAATGCTGCCCGATGGTGCTGGCTGCTGGCAAAAAAAGCAAGCCACACTCACCATGCTTTCGAAGGCAGGAGAAAATAATGTCTGAGCGTTTTATTTTTAACAAAAAACTTAATCGAACTAATCCGATTTGGTATTGGTTACTTGCGTTAGCTTTAAGCCTATTTGCATTTAAATCGTTTAGCCAAGAAGAAGCGGTTGTGTTGGTTGACCTCGAACCTCAGATAGACAGCGTTTTTCGCTCTGAATTGCTAGATCTTCAGTTTTCGCGTTTACCCAGTGGTGGCGCAAAGGCGTTAATGATGTTTAGTAATGAAAACTTTCAGATGCAGTTGAGTGAAAGAGGCAAAACCTTAAGCTTGGTTTTACCCAGAACAAGACTAGCCAACGAACAATTATTTAAACTCGATGTGCTAGATTTTGCCACACCAGTCAATGCCATTGAGACCTTCCAAGATGAAGAGCAGACCAGAGTTGAATTTTCACTTCAGGACAGAGTCACCTTTCGTCATCAAAAAAATGCTAATAGTTTAAGTATAGAAATTGACAAACGTATGAAAGATGCACCAGTAGAAGGACAGCAAACTAATTTTGCAGGAGAACCCATTTCACTTGATTTTCAAGATGTACCCGTTCGCCAAGTATTGCAAATTATTGCCCAAGTTAACGGTTTTAACTTGGTCACAACGGATACTGTGACGGGCAACGTGACTATCAGTTTATCTGGTGTTCCTTGGGACCAGGCTTTAGACATGATCTTAAAAATCAAGGGGTTGGACAAAAGACTTGAAGGAAACATTTTACTTATTGCGCCCACTGAAGAGCTCACGGCTCGTGAAACTCAGCAACTGCAATCCAAACAACAAGTAGCTGAACTCGCCCCCTTAGTATCAACAAACGTGCAAATCAATTACGCTAAAGCACAAGATCTCGCATTAATTCTCAAAGGTACAGAAAATAGCATTTTAACCCCCAGAGGCAGTGTTGCAGTTGATGAAAGAACCAACACACTTTTACTTCGAGATACGCAAACATCGATCGATGAGGCCAAAATCCTAGTCGATGCCTTGGATATTCCTATTAAACAGGTATTGATTGAATCTCGCATGGTGACCGTAAGAGATAATGCCAGCGAGTCATTCGGCGTACAGTGGGGATTAAGCGATACCATGAAAAACGGCGCAATATCAGGCTCATTAACGGGTGCTAATTCCATCGCCAGCGGTGTTGTTCCTTCTATTACAGACAGGCTCAATGTGGCGTTACCGGTGAGTAGTCCAGCTGGGCGAATTGGTATACAGATCGCTCGTTTACTAGACGGCACTATTATTGACTTGGAGTTATCAGCCCTTGAGTCTGAAAACAAAGGTGAAGTCATTGCAAGTCCTCGCATCACGGTTGCTAACCAACATGAAGCTTATATAGAACAAGGTACAGAAATTCCCTATGTAGAGGCAACGTCTAGTGGTGCTACATCGGTTGAGTTCAAAAAAGCGGTATTAAGTTTAAAGGTCACACCACACATCACTCCAGATAATCGAATTATCATGGATTTAGTTGTGACTCAAGATACGCGAGGAGACACTGTATCGACCTCTACAGGAGACGCAGTAGCCATTGACACCCAAGAAATCAGCACTCAGGTGTTAGTAGAAAATGGCGAAACCATAGTACTCGGTGGGATTTTCCAACAAAGCTCTTCAAACGATGTGCGAAAAGTACCACTTTTAGGCGATTTACCTTTTGTAGGTTACTTATTCAAAAATACATCAGAAATATTAGAAAAACGCGAGTTACTCATTTTTGTGACACCTAAAATTCTAACGGATGAATTGAGAACTAATTAACATTTGGTGATCTAGCTATCTTAGTTCGATTCAAAAAAACAGTTTAATCACTTGATTAGGCTGTTTTTTTTATTATTCCTGTCGCATAACCTTTACAAAGCTTGCAAAATTCACCGTAAAACTGAGATAATCGTTCTCTCGAAATTTTCGACGAGGTCTGGTTAATCCATAGAAGGGTAGCCGAACAGAATTTTCTACCCCTTAAACATAGTTGTGAAATAAGCAAAAATGGCTGAAAAACGTAATATATTCCTTATAGGCCCCATGGGTGCTGGTAAAAGCACTATTGGTAGGCACCTAGCAGAAGAACTTCATTTAGAATTTTTTGACTCTGATCAAGAGATTGAAAGACGCTCGGGCGCAGATATCGCTTGGATATTCGATCTTGAAGGAGAAGAAGGTTTCCGTCTACGTGAAGAAAACATCATTAACGACCTAACTGATAAGCAAGGCATTGTTTTGGCAACGGGCGGTGGCTCGGTGGTCAGTAAAAATGTCAGAAACAGATTGTCAGCGCGAGGCATAGTGGTCTATTTGCAGACCACCATTGATAAACAAGTTGCTAGAACCCAGCGTGACAAGCGTCGTCCATTGTTACAAAAGGATGATCCTGAAACGGTATTGCGAAATCTAGCTGAAGAACGTAATCCCCTTTATGAAGACGCCGCCGATTATATTGTCGATACCGATGATCAAAGCGCTCGTGCTGTAGCTAATCAGATCATCATTAAAATAGGTCTGTAACTCTTCTTTCTAATATAGCAATAATAGGGCTAGCTACTTATGGCAACACTAACAGTTGAGTTGGGTGAGCGTAGCTACCCTATATTGATTGAATCCAATCTGCTTACTCATCCTGTAATTTTGACCACGCATCTCACCACAAAAAAAGTAGTAGTAGTGACCAATGATGTGGTGGGTCCGCTTTATTTTCCTATTGTCAGTCAGGCCTTAGCGGGTTATGACGTGAGTAAAATTCTTATACCCGATGGCGAACAACACAAAAATCTACAAAGTTTTGAAATGGTCATTTCAAAACTTTTGGAAATGTCTGCGGGTCGTGATACTACGTTAATCGCGTTAGGCGGAGGTGTAGTGGGTGACTTAACTGGTTTTGTCGCCGCCAGTTTTCAACGTGGTATGCCGTTTATCCAAATTCCTACTACCTTATTATCCCAAGTTGATTCATCTGTTGGTGGAAAAACAGCAGTCAATCACCCGTTGGGTAAAAATATGATTGGCGCATTTTACCAGCCCAAGGCAGTATTGATCGATACTAATAGTCTAACCACTCTGCCTGACCGTGAGTTTGCTGCTGGCATGGCTGAAGTCATTAAGTACGGTGTAATTTACGATGCCAACTTTTTTACATGGATAGAAGAGAACCAACAAGCCATCAGACATAAAAAAATTGCAGCACTGCAATATATGATTGCCCGTTGTTGCGCAATTAAGGCAGAGATAGTCGCTATTGACGAAAGAGAGTCTGGCTTAAGGGCGATATTAAATTTAGGGCATACCTTTGGCCATGCCATTGAAGCCGAAAAGGGTTATGGCAACTGGTTGCACGGCGAAGCCGTCTCAGCAGGCATCGTTCTTGCTTCTGCAGTAGCAACTAAGATGAATTGGCTCGATGCGTCAGAATTCAGTCGTATTGAATCTCTACTGCAAGCATTTGATTTACCAACAGTTGCACCTAGTGATATGGCATATGACGACTTTGTTCGACATATGCGTCATGATAAAAAAGTGCAAGCTGGGCAACTGTTTTTTGTCATTCCCAAAGGAATTGGTAAGGCGGTGGTCACAAATGAAGTATCTGAAGAGGTGTTACGCGTCATTCTTTCTTAGGATTAATTTTTTGCTGGTTGCATCGACATCTATCACATCGATATAACGGGCATCACTACCTAGGTATATGAAAATGGCAGAGTCAGAACTGAACAACCGATTAGACTATCTAATTAGTTACTCTTCGCAACTTGTGTTTGTTTGCAGCGATAAAATACAACAGCAATCACAAGTTGTTGAAAGTTTTCTAGCCCATAAAAATGAACAAGCCGACTTGGCCTTGCTCACTGCAAATGAATTGACTCCTCTGGTTATCTATCGAGAGAAGTTGTTTCGTCAACTCGTTAGCCAGAGCCAAACGGCAGACTTTAATCGACCTCTGAACCAGTTACTAGAACCACTGAATAATCATAATGGTCCAATTTTGATAAGCGTTTTTCAAGCTGAAAAACTGCCTATTAAGCTTGTTAAAGAGCTGTGGGATTTAGTCTTACAAAGTCGTTTTGCCAACAACAAACAACATCTTAATGTATTGCTAATGGGTCTCTCTGATTGGGCCGAGACCGCCAGATCATGCCTGAGGGCTAAATCCAAAGAGCAACCCATAGTGTTAACGAGTCAAAGTGACATTCAGCCAACTGAGACTCATGAATTTACTGATTTAGAGTCATTCATTCAAGATAAACGAAAAAAATTCGCGCAACGCATAGAGGATCGTAATGATCAACCTTATGAAGCTGAACCTATTTATAAAAAATGGTGGATGGCCACTTTATTTGGACTGACTTTTTTAGCTATTTTTACTGGAATGCTGGGCTGGCAGTACCCAGGAAAAGTGAGTGTTATATGGACTTATATTAACACTCAGGTATCGCCTCAAGAGCAACCTATTGCACCTTCTGATGTTGCCGAGCTAGCAGATGAGACAGTTTCGACTGAAACGACCCAAGCAGCACCTCAATCTGTTGAAGCGACAGTTGTACAAGAAAACATACCAAATGTGACTAAAGAAGGCATTAAAGAACTATTAGTAACGGATTGGAGCACGGCGATCGCAAAACTTGGAGAGCGGTCAAATAAAGTGCTTTTACAAAGCAACAATATTGATGAAAAAGTGAATACGCAAATTAAGCTGGCTTTAGTGCCAAAGCAAACTGCTGTAGTTGTGGATATAGAAGCACAAACTGGCACTGTTAATGACTATCAAGTCGAAGATAAGGTTACGTTTGCACCGATATCTGAACAGAAGGGAGAACGGTTAGGTAATACTGAACAAGTCACAACTGCCGGTTTTCTTAACCCTGATCCTGATATGTTTTTGGCATTACCAAATAAAAACTTTGTGATCCAAATAGCAGCGATGGCCAATATGAGTATCTTGCAAGATTATGTTAGGGATGAACGGATAGACCAACAACTGTGGTTATATAAAACCCAACGTTATGGAGGGGATTGGTTTGTGTTACTAAAAAACCAACATTTTTCCTCAATAGAAGCTGCCAGAGCAGACATAATCAACTTAGCAGATGCAATGTTAAGGAACACTCCTTTTGTTAAGAGTATTGGGCAAGTCAAACAAGAAATAAGCCTCTCTGAGCCTTAAGCTATTTGTTGTTTTTGTTCAGTACCGTTACAATTCGGCCCCATAAACTAGCTGCTCTGACTTGGTTAAAACATTGGCAATAACAAAAGATAAAAAAAACAGAGCCTTTTTGAAGTGGGCCGGCGGAAAATATCGCCTTATCGAAGACATAAACGCAAAGCTTCCAAAGGCTAAAAAACTTATTGAGCCTTTTGTTGGAGCAGGTTCGGTCTTTCTCAATACCAATTATTCTAAATATCTGCTCAACGATATTAATCCTGATTTAATTAATTTATACAATATCGTAAAACACCGATCTACTGATTACATAACAGACAGTGCCAAGTTGTTCAGTTCAGTTTATAACGAAGAAACACGTTATTATCAGATGAGACAAAAGTTTAATGATAGTGAGGATATCTATGAACGAGCGTTGTATTTCCTTTACTTAAATAGACACGGCTACAATGGGTTATGCCGTTATAACAATAGCGGAAAATTTAATGTGCCTTTTGGCCGCTATAAAGCCCCCTATTTTCCAGAAAAAGAGCTGCTGTACTTTGCTGAGAAATCTCAACTCGCCACTTTTACTTGTGACTCCTTTGAGAAAGTTTTCGCTAAAGCGCGCAAGGGCTCAGTCATATATTGTGACCCACCCTATGCGCCCATTAGCAAAACAGCTATGTTCAATAGTTATGCTACTGGGGGGTTTACTTTGGATAACCAAATTAAACTAGCATCATTGGCACGCCGCACAGGTTACAAACGTAATATTCCAGTATTGGTCAGTAATCACGATACTGAATTTACCCGGGATATTTATCAAGGCGCTGAGATGACTAAACTTCTTGTCAGTCGTTTTATCAGCCAAAATGGTAGCACTAGATTAAAAGTGGCTGAACTATTGGCTCTCTATCAGGCCGACTAGTGCCATTTATTTCTATTAATTTGTCTGGGTTGGATTTTCTGCTTGGCTATTCCCTGAGCGTGAAAGCAACTCAAGTAAATCAATAAAATGAAACTGATATGAGCTAGAACGCCCAGTGAACCATTCAGACCAACTTACACCTTGTGATTGATTGGCAGCACATTTATTCACGGGGTGGCTAACAGGTAACTCATGATCAAAAACAACATTTTCTAAATTTCCACAAAACACATTTCTATCGTCTAGCGCTCCCTGAGAACCACTTAATATAGCGACGGTGGCTAAACTAGTTATAGCCACTCCAGTGAGGGTAAATAACGATTTTGACTTCCTATTCATAGTGTTATCCGCGTTGAAATAATTAGTAACATTATACCTGTAATTCAACAAGCGACAACTGTACTTCAACTCGTAAGTTAGGCACTTTGTCGTTAATTTCAGGTAATAAAAAAAGGCGCAATAAATGCGCCTTAGTATTAATGAACAGTTTACAGCAAGCTTATAGGTCGAATGATTTACTAAGTGAGAAGAACATAGCTTCATCGTCATCAAGATCAGAACCACTGAAAATAACACCCACACCTACATCAAATCCGCCAATTTCAGTACCGTAACCGACTTCGAAATATTCACCCTCAGAGTCTTGACCATATGTACCAAAAGTACCACTAAAACCATTACTTTCAAGCGTAACGGTAAAAATAGAATAATCACCTTCAGTCGCGGCTTCGTCCCCCACTACACCGTCCCACTTTCCTTGGCTATAACCAAGACTAATTAACCCGTATCCGGCATTTAAATTAACTTCGTTATAGGCAGAGTCAAAATCACCTGTGTATTGATATGTGGTGACACCTAAACCCAAAGAAAGGCCACTGTCCAACTCGATCCCATAACCACCATATAGATCAACTTCTAAGCCATCAGCCACATCCGCAGCCCAAGTTCCGATATAAAACCCGTCATTTTCATAATCCAAACCTGCACTGGCAGAACCACCACCAGTCTGCTGGAAACCGCGATAATGATATTGAGAAACATAACCAATGTTAGCACTAACGCTACCTTCAGCTAATGCCACTTGACTAACACTAGATGCAGATAAAACAGCAGCCGTGAGAACAGTAATTTTTAAAGTTTTCATATGTGTACTCCAATTGTAATTATAATATTTTTCAGTAAGTTAACTACGTTTTCTAGCATATTATTTTTATTTTATTTATTTCATAACGCAAATCTAATGCCTAAATGCAGCAAACTAAATAGCACCCACAATAAAACGTTTATCCGTTTGTTTTTATTAGTTATTTCAGAATAAAACCAATTTGAAACCATAGGATTTTTTAATCTTTTAGGACACTAAATGCACCATAAAAGAACAATGATTCGATATTGGTGCAAAGAGGGCGCTTTTGTCTATTTGGATTTTTCTGTAGAATATTGTTTTTGTTTGCAAGGAAAGTAATGAAACCTTATTTGATAGCTCCTTCGATTTTGTCAGCCAACTTTACCAAGTTAGGTGAAGAAGTAGACAACGTGCTCAGTGCAGGCGCAGATGTTGTGCACTTTGACGTTATGGACAATCATTATGTGCCAAATTTAACTATTGGCCCATTAGTTTGCAAGGCATTACGCAAACATGGGGTAACGGCTGATATCGATGTTCATCTTATGGTGCAACCAGTGGACGATATGATCAGACAGTTTGCCGATGCTGGGGCAAGTTATATCAGCTTTCACCCTGAAGCATCCCTGCATGTGGATAGAAGTTTACAACTGATTATCGATTCTGGTTGTCAGCCAGGTTTGGTATTTAATCCCGCAACGCCATTACAGCATCTCGATCATGTGATGCAAAAGTTACATCATATTTTGTTGATGTCTGTCAACCCTGGCTTTGGCGGTCAATCTTTTATCTCCAACAGCTTAAACAAGCTAAAACAAGCTCGTGCATTAATTGATCAATCGGGTTTCGATATTCGATTAGAAATTGACGGCGGCGTAAAAGTCGATAATATTCGCGCCATTGCAGAAGCAGGTGCCGATATGTTTGTAGCAGGTTCCGCTATTTTTGGCCAAGGGGATTATCAAGCAGTGATTCGCCAAATGCGCTCTGAACTAGCTTTAGTTAATTAACCTTTCTTTTAACACTATTTATAAGTAGAACCGATTAACATGACAAAACCAATTATACTTAGCGGCTGCCAGCCTTCAGGCCAACTCAGCATTGGCAATTATATGGGTGCACTGCGTCAGTGGGTCAATATGCAAGATGAGCATGACTGTTTATATATGTTAGTTGATTTGCATGCGATCACCGTAAGACAAGATCCTAAAGCCCTGCATCAAGCTTGCTTAGACGGATTGGCGCTTTATATAGCTTGTGGGATTGATCCCGTTAAAAGTACTGTTTTTATGCAGTCTCATGTGCCAGAACATGCCCAATTAGCTTGGTTGTTGAATTGTTATACCCAGATGGGTGAGCTCAATCGCATGACTCAGTTTAAAGATAAATCAGCGAAAAATACGTTTAACATTAATGCTGGGTTGTATTCTTACCCAGTACTAATGGCGGCAGACATTTTGTTATATCAAGCCAACCAAGTACCTGTGGGCGATGACCAAAAACAACACCTAGAGTTGGCTAGAGATATTGCCACACGTTTTAATAATGTATATGGCAACATTTTTAGCATACCCGCCCCTTATATTCCAGAAGTTGGCGCACGAGTGATGAGTTTGCAAGACCCAACAAAAAAAATGTCTAAGTCAGACGATAACGTCAACAATTTTGTTGGCCTCTTGGAAGATCCAAAAAAGATTACCAAGAAAATTAAGCGTGCAGTGACAGACTCAGATGACCAAGCACGTATATACTTTGATACAACAGAGAAGCCCGGTGTATCTAATTTGTTGAGCTTATTGTCATGTGCCACAGGCACCTCAATAGAAGCACTGGTTCATAGTTATGAAGATAAAATGTACGGACATTTAAAATCAGATGTAGCCGATGCAATAGTGGCTTTACTAGAGCCTATTCAGCAAAAGTATCACGCGTTACGGGATGATCAGACTGAGTTAGACAAAATAATGCGTGAAGGCTCAGAAAAAGCCAGTCAACGTGCAGTCATTACCTTAGCTAAAGCATACGAAGCGGTTGGTTTTGTTAAACGCCCTTAAATTAATCACCGGTTAAAACGAACCATGCTTCTGTTGATTGACAACTATGATTCATTTACTCACAACTTGGCTCGTTATTTTGAAGAGTTAGGACAAGAGGTAGTAGTGTTGCGTAATGATGAAATCTGTTGTGCCAAAATAGATGCTTTGAGCCCTGATTTTTTGGTTTTTTCGCCTGGTCCTTGCACACCGGATAGTTCAGGAATAACACTAGAGGCGATTAAGGTATTCGCTGGTGTCATCCCAATATTAGGTGTCTGTTTAGGGCATCAAGCAATAGGTCAGGTATTTGGTGCCAAGGTCATAAAAGCAAAACAAATAAAACATGGAAAAACATCACAAATTTACCATTCCCATTCCTCTTTATTTAAAGGCGTCTCTATGCCATTTGTCGCCACGCGTTATCACTCATTGGTCTTAAATAGAGTGAGTATACCTGAGGACTTTACAATAACGGCATGGTGCAGCGATAATGAGGATGTAAAAAATAACATATTATACCGAGGCGATATAGAAAATAGAGAAGTAATGGCTATTGAACATAACATTCTACCAATTTTTGGTGTGCAATTTCATCCAGAATCTTTATTAACCGAGTTTGGCCATCGCATACTTAACAATTTTCTTAACAACAAGAATATTTCTGATGCACTGCAGTAGCAGTCTAGAATTTTTTTTACATTAATGTACAATTAGTTCTGATTTTAATTGTTATAGCACATGAATAATTACATTCAAAAAATTAATCATCAAATCAATTTCTTAAGAATATAATAATTTATGAGCACATTGACACACGCCGAAGACCTAATTAAGCAACGTTTTGAAGCGCTATTTTTAGATGTAAAAACAGCACAACAACAAGTTTTCCAGATGTTTGAACCTACGTTAAATATCATCGAGATTGAGCAAAGTAAAACAGCTAGATCATTGCTGAGAGTTGAAAAACAAGCGATTCGTGAAAAAGATTTAAATATTAAGTCTGATCTTAGTTTTCTTAATACCATCACAGACCAAATCAATATTGAAGTAGAAAAACGTTTAAAGGAAAGCATTAAAGATACAGAACAGCTGTATTCAAAAATCGTAGGCATAGACAGAGCATTACCGGAATTATTAGATCTGGTGGGCCTTAAAGCAGCAACTATATCTAAAGTTGAACCCCTTGCCACCGAGTTACCTTGGTTATTCAATGATTTAATGAAGTTCGTTAATCAACCTAAATACCGACGCAAAGATAACAAAGGCAAAGTGGTAATAGTTGAAACTATGCGAGTGGGCCTTAGCTTTTTTGGTTTAGAGAATTTAATGACGATAATCACATCTCTGGCCTTCAAACGCTCACTGCCTCAAATCACTGACCCTTACCCACAAATAAAGTTAAGGATTTGGGAGGAAGCCTTAGCAACAGCTATTTCCTGCAAACAAATAGCGTCTGTGGTAGGTGTTAATCAAGACCATGCTTTCTGCTTAGGTATGTTACAAATGATGGGAAAAGTAGTTGTATCAAAGTTATATTTCAGACTTTATGGGACTGTGCTACGGGAAGCATTATTAGAAACTCAAAATACACAAAAACATGAAGAACATTCTGCTTTGACCAGAATTTTGCCATCTGGCCAATTTCTCAACCAACTAATCGATAAATACGCATTAGACATTAGTGCTAAATTAATTGATAAAATGGCTATGCGGAGAGTCATTATCGCCAATTCAATGTTTGAAGTGGCTAACAATGAACTCCCAGCAAACTTATCACCCTTAGCTTTAGTATTAAAACAAGGCAAAGCCTATGCGCAATACCGTATGTTGAAGGGGCATAAGCTGGTCGATTTAAAGCAGTCTAAAGATTTCATACGCACACTACGTATGCCAAAAGGCTCCTTAGAATTACTGAAAACCACAGATATGCGCTCACTTGACCTAAGTATGAAGAACGATAAATTTTTTAAGCATATTCATGCAGCACCTCTAAAATAGTTAAATACCCCAATACTGGCATACAGTATTGGGGTTACTTGATACTGACGTTCAACACGTTATTGTTACCAACTAAATAGTTATTCACTATTCATGCAAAACTAGCTGAACCCTTTAAAAATGGCACTTTGCATTCAATATGTATAAAGACAAGTGTCAAACCTTCTGCCATACTATCGATCTTTTAAGCCAAGATATGACACTAGCTAAGGCAATATTATGAATGTAACTCGCGACTTGTTTAATGAAGTAATGGTTCCTAATTACAATCCAGCGGCAATCATTCCTGTAAAAGGATTAGGCTCTCGATTGTGGGATCAAGCAGGTACCGAATACATCGATTTTGCTGGGGGAATTGCGGTCAACGTATTAGGCCATTGCCATCCTGAACTTGTCTCTGCATTGACAGAGCAAGGCGAAAAACTTTGGCATTTGAGCAACGTTCTAACCAACGAACCAGCGCTTCGCTTAGCCAAAAAATTAACTGATGCCACTTTTGGCGAAAAAGTGTACTTTGCTAATTCTGGTGCTGAAGCCAACGAAGCGGCATTAAAACTAGCCCGTCGTTTTGCCCTTGACCACTTTGGCGAGCAGAAAGATCAAATTATCTCATTTAAACAAGGCTTCCATGGCCGGACCTTCTTTACTGTCACAGTAGGTGGACAAACCGCTTATTCAGACGGTTTTGGTCCTAAACCAGGTGCTATCGAACACGCAGATTATAATGATTTAGCTAGTTTTGAAGCATTGATATCCGACAAAACATGTGCGGTTATGATGGAACCATTGCAGGGTGAAGGCGGCATAATAAGTCCGACTATTGATTTTATCAAAGGGGTGCGTGCTTTGTGTGACAAACACAATGCCTTGCTTATTTTTGATGAAGTACAGTCCGGTGTAGGTCGTACAGGCGATCTTTATGCTTATATGGGGCTTGGCGTAATACCAGACATACTCACGACGGCTAAAGCACTAGGCGGCGGCTTTCCAATTGGCGCCATGTTAACCACCACTGAAATTGCCAAACATTTAAAAATAGGCACTCACGGCAGCACTTATGGTGGTAACCCACTAGGTTGTGCGATAGCAGAAAGAGTCTTGGATATTGTTAACACTCCCGAAGTATTGAATGGGGTAAAACATAAAGAACAACTTTTCCGTAAGGGATTAGAAGCCATCAATAGTCAATACCACTGTTTTGAAGAAATTCGCGGTAAAGGCCTTTTATTGGGTGCTGCATTAAATGAAAACTTTACGGGTCGCGCTAAAGAATTTTTAGTTGCCGCTGCTGAAGAACATTTAATGTGTTTGATTGCAGGTGCTAATGTAGTGCGTTTTGCTCCATCACTTATTATACCTGATGAAGACATTCAAGAAGGGCTGGTACGTTTCGAACGAGCCGTGGCAAAAGTAGTTGGCGCCGACGTTTCATCTAAGTGAGTAAGCGAACATGAAAATTATTCGCCCAATCCATCCTGATGATTATTCGTCACTGAATGAAATTGCCCAAGAATCTGGGGTAGGTTTTACGTCGTTACCAGTAAACGAAGTGTTACTTAGAAGTAAGATAGACAAGTCAGTACAAGCCTTTGCCAAAGATGTAGCCGAGCCAGCAGATGAAAGTTATTTGTTTGTGATGCAAGACCAAGACACCCAACAAGTTGTGGGTACTAGCGGCATTGTAGCCGGTGTAGGTTTAGACGATGCATTCTATCATTACCATTTAAGTAAGGTGGTGCATGCATCGCGTGAGCTAAAAATTTATAATAATGTTGATATCCTTACCTTGTGTAACGATTACACTGGTGTGTCTGAAATATGCACATTATTTTTACGCCAAGGTGCCAGAGAAGGCTTAAACGGGAGATTATTATCCAAGTTTCGTTTTTTGTTTATGATGGAACACAGAAACCGTTTTGCTGAAACTATCATCGCCGAAATGCGTGGAATAAATGACGAAAACGGTCAATCACCTTTCTGGCAATGGTTAGAAGAGCATTTCTTTTCAATGGACTTCCCCACGGCTGATTATCTTACTGGGATTGGTCAAAAACAGTTCATCGCTGAGCTTATGCCCAAATACCCCATTTATGTCAACCTGCTAAGTAAACAAGCCCAAGCAGTGATTGGTCAAGTACATGAAAAAACTAAACCCGCTTTACAACTTCTCGAACAAGAAGGTTTTAGTTGCAGAGGTTATGTGGATATTTTCGATGCCGGTCCAACCGTTGAAGCAAATTTAAAGCATATCCGCAGTGCGCAAGCGAGTATGAAAATGCAGATCAAAGTGATTGATGAAGTGAATCATAATCACCAAACCTTTTTCGTCATCAATACTAAAGTACAAGACTTTTGTGGCGTGTGCACACCACTCGTTATCGATGTCGATGCTGAACATGCCACTATTGGTCAACAAGCTGCCGATGCACTCGGTGTAAGTGATGGCGACAACATCCGCTTTGCCCCTACACATTTCAGGACATAATCATGAATAAACATACACATTTTATCAATGGTAACTGGTTAGCAGGTGTTGGTCACGATATACAATCGGTTGATCCTGCAAAGAAAAACATCATTTGGCAGGCTAAATCAGCATCCCAAGAACAAGTAGATTCAGCCGTCAAGGCGGCCCGTTCAGCCTTTATTGCTTGGAGTAACCTCACTTTTGACGGACGATTGGTTTATGTCAAAAAGTTTGCCGAATTACTCGGACAGAATAAACAAGCGCTTGCTTTAACTATCTCTCAAGAAACAGGTAAACCATTATGGGAAACGGCAACTGAAGTGAGCGCTATGATAGGTAAAATTGCCTTATCAGAAAAAGCTTACCATGAGCGAACAGGGACAGTAGAAAATGCCATGCCGTTAGGAAAAGCATTTATTCGCCACAAACCCCATGGCGTAGTCGCGGTGTTTGGTCCATACAACTTCCCAGGACATTTACCCAATGGACACATCGTTCCTGCACTGCTAGCCGGTAATACTATTGTATTTAAGCCCAGTGATCTTACTCCTTTGGTAGCAGAAAAAACGTTAGAACTATGGCAGCAAGCTGGTTTACCTGCAGGTGTATTAAACATGGTTCAAGGAGAAGTAGAAACAGGCAAAGCCCTTGCCTCTCATAGTGGCTTAGATGGCCTGTTTTTTACCGGTAGTTCGCGTACTGGTAGATTGTTACACGAACAATTTGCTGGGCATCCCGGAAAAATATTAGCCTTAGAGATGGGTGGAAATAATCCACTGATAGTCAAAGATGCGTTGGATACTAAAGCTGTGGTGCACGATATTATCCAATCTGCCTTTGTCACATCTGGACAACGTTGTACTTGCGCACGCCGTTTGTTTATTCAACAAGGTGAGGCTGGGGATGTCATTATGAAAAAATTGATTGAAGCAACCAACAATATTCAAGTAGGAATGTATGATGCCCAGGCACAACCCTTTATGGGTGCGATGGTTTCACAACATGCAGCGTCTTTGATGGTCAAAGCACAGCAACAATTGGTCACCCTTGGCGCGAAGACCTTAGTCGAACTTAAGCATTTAGATACTGAGTCTGGTTTTGTGAGTCCCGGAATTATAGACGTGACTGACATCCTCAATGATATGCCAGATGAAGAGCATTTTGGGCCTTTACTAAAAGTTATTCGTTATAGTGATTTTGATCAAGCCATAGATAATGCCAACAATACCAGCTTTGGATTATCCGCGGGTTTATTAGCCGATAACCAAGCAGACTACCAACATTTCTATCAGCGTATTCGTGCTGGAATTGTCAATTGGAATAGACCTATTACCGGTGCCAGTGGTGCAGCACCTTTTGGTGGGATTGGCGATAGCGGCAATCACAGAGCAAGTGCTTACTATGCTGCTGACTATTGTTCTTACCCAGTTTCTTCAGTAGAACTAGAAAAAACGGCACTGCCTGGCACTTTGAGTCCGGGATTAAGTATTTAATTTTAAAACAAGAGTTTTATCGCTATGCATAACAAAATAGATAGCTTGTTTAGCCATTTATGGCAAGACTATTTAACCATTACGCCTTCTGCAAAGAAAGTACATGACTTATTGGAAGGATACGAGTCTGAGTATTTAGGTAAAACGTCTAAGTTAGTGAATGATCATATTGCGCTGCGCACGTTTAATATTGAAAAAATCAACTTAGATAAACTTGCGGCACACTTTTTAGCATTAGGTTATACGGAACAAGGTCAATATGACTTTGTAGAAAAAAAGTTACGTGCTAAACACTTTGAACATACCGATGATACTCACCCCAAAGTATTTATTAGTGAGCTTATGGTTGAAGACATGTCCTTGGATGTTCAACAGATTATTCTAAAAATGACTGATAACATTTCTGATGATGCGGCGGCGCAGGATAACTTTTTATATTCAGGAACACATTGGCAAGTCAGCCCACAAGAATATGACGTGCTGGTGGCACATTCTGAATACGCAGCCTGGATGTCAGCTTGGGGATTTAGAGCCAATCATTTTACTGTGAGTTTAAATCACATGGGACATTTTCAATCTCTTGCACAGATAAATACCCTATTGAAAAATGAAGGTTTTTTATTAAATTCTTCTGGCGGTGAAATCAAAGGTGGCCCTGAGGTGCTGTTAGCTCAATCCTCTACCATGGCAGACAAAATAGAAGTAGAGTTCACCAATGGCAAGAAGTTAGTACCTAGCTGTTTTTATGAATTCGCTCAGCGGTACAAAATGCCAACGGGCAATTTGTACCAAGGCTTTGTTGCAGCCTCTGCTGATAAAATATTTGAAAGTACAAACAGTTAATTTAGAATAACGTTAATAAAAAAGCCAGTTGATATTCAACTGGCTTTTTTGTGTTACGGATGTACCACGACTGACACTAGACAGTAAATGAAGCACCGCAACCACATGTGGTCGTTGCATTAGGATTGGTCACTAAAAAACGCGAGCCTTCTAATCCTTCAGAGTAATCAACTTCTCCGCCAACTAAATATTGAAGGCTCATGGGATCAATCACTAAGGTCACTTCGTTTTTATCTATAGTGGTGTCCCCTTCATTAACCTTTTCATCGAAGGTAAAACCATATTGGAAACCAGAACACCCTCCACCAGTCACATACACACGTAGTTTTAGATTTGGATTTTCTTCTTCTTCCACCAAAGTTTTTACTTTTCTAGCGGCAGCATCAGAAAATTCAATAGGTAACGCAATTTGCACTGTCATAACTTGCCTCGGTGAAAAATCAATAACTTTAATAGTAAGGATTATCTAGTACTTGACTAATATGGTCAAGTATTCACTATGACTAATTAATTCCGACTTAGTTCTGCTTACCCTAGTTAACCTGAACTCTGGTTAAGGCGTGCCGCTTCCCTTGAAATATTTACAATAATAACAGTATGTTACAGAGTTGTAGTTGCACTGCGAATACATTGAACACATCCAGTACTGCTATTATTGCGTTTATCGAGGCGAGCTTGCGAAGTAATAGTGCGCTATTGTGAGTAAGTTCAACGAAGATAGGCGTGATAATAGCGGTGCTGGACGGTATGGCTTATCCAGCGCTCAGGTTAGACAGGGTTAATGAGCCAATCGAATACTGTCGTTAACTGACCTTTTTTACGTTTAAACTGAAAAATATCGGCATGTACGGATACTTGTTCTGGTTGAAAACCTTCTGGCAATCTGATTTCCCCGTCAATTACTTGAAAATATTTAAATCTAAAGGTCAGACTTTTTTGCTCATGATCAGACAACATAGAGTCCAATGTATATTGCTTAGCTTTGCCATTTTCACTGCCAATCACAGTCACGTTTAAATTTCCATTAAGCGTATTTTTGGTTTTATTTTGCTGCATCAAGACTAATTCAAATCGAAAAGAGTTATCACTTAACGCTGGCTCTAGATTAAACCCCTCAATCAGAAAACCTTGTTCATTCAGTTCTGGTGCCATCACTTGTTGATAAAAAGCGAGTTGAGTGCGTAAGTCTTTTTCAACATCAATACTTTTACCAATTTCAATAAAATGTTGCTGCTGAGTCAGTTTTGCTACTTCAAGTTCAACCCCTAAAATATTGAGGTTTTTGGTCAGTTTTTCATTTTCTAGCTTAAGATTTTGAATACTTGTTTCATGGGTGGCTATTGTCATTTTTTGTTGAGTGTAATGTGCGTTACCCCAGAAAAAACCTAGATACACAGTGGCCGCAATCATCATGATTAGAATCAAATAAAATTGAAATGCGCCGAGTTTGTTCTTTAGTTCAGAAATAATCACTTTATGCCCTTTTAAAAGCTGCAAGGCTTTTCTACGTGCTCAGATATTACCATTTTGTCTTTTAAAATAGTTGATTGATTTATCGAACATTCTGCATTTTAGCTGTGCTAAATAGATTAACTCTATAAAATACAATGGCTTGTGATAAACTATTTGTTATTCCAGTTGTCAGTCAATTTTTAATTGTGAACCTCAACGCTTTTAGACAAGAACTTGCCACTCCACGCACATCTATTCAGCTGTGTATCATCGGCATAGTGGGTGGAATTTGTGCTGCTTCCTTAATTATTTTATTTCGTTTGAGCGTTGAATGGCTACAAAGATTATTCTTACCAGAGTTAAATGAATTTGGCGCTTTAAAGCCATTTATGCGTTTTCTTCTGCCTTGTATTGGTGCTATCACTATAGTGCTCATTGCTTATCTGGCAGGATTTAAACACTATAGAATGGGGATCCCTTTTGTTATCCATAGAATTAAACACTATTATGGGCACATTCCGTTTAGAACAGCTATTCACCAATTTTTCGGTGGCACTTTAGCCTTAGTTTGTGGTTTTTCAGTAGGCAGAGAAGGGCCATCGGTGCATTTAGGTGCTTTCGGCAGCAGTTTTTTTGGTCAATGGTTGAAGTTTCCCCACAATAGTATTCGTATTTTGTCTGGATGCGGTATTGCAGCCGGTATTTCTGCTTCATTCAACACACCTTTTGCAGCCGTAATTTTTGTTATGGAGGTCGTATTGCGGGAATACAGAATCCATATTTTTATTCCCGTTATGCTTGCTGCCGCTTGCGGCACAGTATTAACTCGCATTGTCTTTGGCGAGGTACAAGAACTGTCGTTTATTCAATTCCACGAGTTTAGTCGGTGGATTTACATCTATTTGATCATTTTTGGCATCTTACTAGGGTGTCTAGCCACTTTGTTTAATAGGACATTGATGCTAGTTATCAGCGGATTTAGCCGTATCAATATGGCACATCGATTATTAATTGCGGGACTCATTACCGGTGCAGTGGGATATATTTTGCCTGATGCATTAGGCGCCCATTTTCACTCCGCACACCTGTTAATCGCACAAAATGAAAATATTCAATTGCTTATCGGGGTGGTAGCGGCAAAATTCTTATTAACTATTGTTGCAATTGGCTTAGGGATCCCTGGAGGAATAATAGGCCCAGTGTTTGTTATAGGGATGCTCAGTGGTGTTGTGCTTGCTTTTCCTTTGGGCTTTTTCTTAGATGATGTCAGTGACTTAAATGGTAGTTTTTCGCTGTTGGGAATGGCAGGACTGATGGCCGCAGTAATTCATGCGCCATTAGCGGCTTTATCAGCAGTTATGGAGTTATCCTACAGCCCAGAGATGATTTTACCGACTATCCTAGTGATCGTCCCTGCGTATGTCACTTCGACACAGTTTTTAGGTAATAGCTCTATTTTTACTCAGCAATTAGATTATCAAAAGTTACCTTATACTATTTCCTCAGTGATGGAGTCACTACAAAAGACGGGCGTATTAGCGGTCATGGACAAAGAGTTCAAACTGCTTAGTGAAGACAACGAGCAGCTAATAAGTACCTTAGATCAAGGACATCATAACGCCATAGTCCAATATTCAGTTGATACAGATGGAGGCACTAAATATTCATTAGTGAAATATGACAATGAAAAAGGCGGTGAAGCGATATGTTTAACCTTTATTCCGATGCAAGGAGTCAACTTTCAGGCTACGCTAGCTGAAGTGTATAGCTTACTTGAAATTAACAGAAATGGTGCTGTATATATATTTTCTACTACAGAAGAAATAGTAGGCATTATTAACTGGAAAACACTTAGACATCACTTGCATAAAGCAAATTACTAGGAAGCACAATGACTTTACTTTGGATAAAAGCACTACACGTATTTTTTATGGTTGCTTGGATGTCAGGCTTGTTTTATTTGCCCAGATTGATGGTCTACCATGCACAGTCGGATGTTCAAGCAGTTAAAGATCAGTTCAAGATTATGGAAAAGCGGCTGTGGTACTTTGTCACGCCTTTTGCCGTATTGACCTTAGTATTTGGCATTTGGTTAATAAGTGTTTACGGCAAAGATTGGTTTTTGGCGGCCAAATGGCTGCATATTAAACTTTCCTTAGTGACTGCTTTATATGCTTACCATTATTATCTGTTTGTTTTAGTACGAAAATTTGCCAAAGATGAAAACACGCATTCTTCACGTTTCTACCGTTTTTTAAATGAAGCGCCCGTTTTGGTAGTTTTCGTTATTATCGTTCTAGCGATTGTAAAGTATCTCTAAATTTCTGTTCAAGACTGATATTAGTTAAACATTCAGAAAAATAGACATGAATATCAAACACAAACGCCTCAGGTATTTAGCAAATCAGACTGACGTTACATTTGAACAATATAAACAGTATCCAGCATCTGAAGAATTCGCTAAAGCCAAGAAAGAAGTCTAATCAGCCCTTGACTATTAGATGTAATAAATCCGAATGTCTATGGGGTAAAAAGGCAAAAAACAATAAATTATGTAGCCATCCCACCGACATAAATATGTCTGTGGTATTTAATCCTAGCATCAGAAAATGTTATCATAGGTCAATTAATTTATGGGTTATACCTATAACACACACATACGCAATTCATACCACTCATCGAAGAGTCAAATTACATGTCAGATAAATTAGCCGGCCATTACACAGATATTCTTTCAATCTTAGGGGAAGACGTTAGTCGCGGTGGATTAGTCGATACGCCCAAACGCGCCGCCAAAGCAATGCAGTTTTTAACTGATGGTTATCAAAAGGATATAGATGGCGTGGTAAACGGCGCAATTTTCGAAGCAGATACAGATGAAATGGTGATTATACAAGACATCGAATTTTATTCGTTATGTGAACACCATATATTACCTTTTATCGGTCGTTGCCATATTGCCTACCTACCCAATGGCAAAGTGTTGGGATTATCAAAGTTTGCCCGTATTGTTGATATGTATGCAAGACGTTTACAAATCCAAGAAGGATTAACTAAACAAATTGCCGATGCCGTGCAAAAAGTGACAGGGGCTAGAGGTGTAGGTGTGATCATGGAAGGTAAACACATGTGTATGATGATGCGCGGCGTTCAAAAACAAAACTCTTCAATGATCACCTCAGTCATGTTGGGCTCTATGCGCACATCTGATGCCACCCGTAATGAGTTTCTGCGCTTAATTGGTAAATAAACCTTTGAAAGGCAAGAACCTGCTTTACTTCTAGGTTCAACCTCAAAACACCAAAGATGATACTTGGGTTGAACTTAAAAAGTAAATAGGCCTTATAGTTTACCTCTAATTATTGGCATGAATTTCCCATACTTTGGCGCTGGGGACAAGATGCTCACTAAGCCGGTGCATTTAACCTTAAATAATGACGACTTAACCAAGTTTCTACTATTGCTTTGCACTCTTAAGAGGCATGAACACATTTCATATAAGAGAAAGTCACTATGATTAAAAAAGTCAGTATCCATTTATTTGTTATTTTTAGTGTCTTGCTCATTGCCCACAATACTTTTGCAAAAAACACTAGCACTTATGGGCCAAAAGAATTTTTAGATAAAAATAAATGGACCGCGATTGTTGCTGCTTACGCCCCAGAAATTAAAGCGATTGATGAAGCGTTCAGTCAACTGGCTGATGCTCAAATCGATCAAACCCTTACCATCAGGGGAGTCAAATACCAACTGGGTTCTTACAAGGGAGAACCTGTGGTGATATTTACTACGGGTATCAGTGTGCCTAATGCGGCTATGACGATGCAGATGGCATTGGATTATTTTCCTATTGACCGAGTTGTCATGATGGGGATTGCCGGTGCTGTCAATCCTGAGTTTCAGCCGGGTGACATCTCAGTGCCAGAGCGATGGTATTTTCATGATGAGTCCGTCTATGCCAATCCTGATCCCCAAAAAGCCGGTAGCTTTGTATTGCCTGATTATTATGAAAATGCACTTCAAAGATACAAAGAAAGGCGCGAACAAGATCCTCATTCACCCGCTTATGAGAACTTTGGTTACATGCATCCAGAAGAAATGACAATAGTTAAGCAGGGCTGGGATAAGCCTAAACAAATGCCCTACTTTAGTGCCACACCTGAATTGATCGCGTTGGCTAAAAAAGCCGTCAAAGCGGTGAGTCCAATCAATATGCCTTCAGGAAAACCGATTCAAATTAAAGTGGGCGGTAATGGAGTGACAGGATCAGTATTTCTTGATAACGCAGCATATCGAAATTGGTTACAACGGGTGTACAGTGCGCAAGTGACTGAAATGGAATCAGCTGCTGTTGGGCAAATCTGTTTTGTTAATAACGTAGACTGGGTAATTATTCGTTCAATTAGTGATTTAGCGGGCGGCCAGCACGGCAAAAATGTTGAAAATGTGTTTGATGGTATTGCTTCAGGTACAGGCACAAAATTAATGATTGGTCTGCTTGATCAAATTGTTGCCACACAATTAGCCCAATAACAGGCCAATAACATTTTTTGAAACAAATGAGCTGATATAAGGAATTTCACAAAGGGTAAACTGAATTAAAATACCTGTGTGATAAAAATGGAGACGGTGTGCAATTATCAGTCAAACAGATTAGAAAACAATATGCTGAAGTACTCGCAGTGGATGATGTATCTTTTGAAGTGAAATCGGGAGAAATTTTCGCTTTACTTGGCCCAAATGGTGCGGGTAAATCGTCCACAATTCGTATGTTAATCAGCTTAACCTATCCTGATACTGGCGTGATTTCATTTACAAATATTGAAGGTCAAAAGATAACCAAATTAGTCAGTGGCGACTTTGGTTATTTGCCCGAAGAACGAGGCCTGTATCAAGAGAGTAACATCCAAGACACCCTAGTTTATATGGGGCAGTTAAAAGGGATGACAAAAGCAGATGCATTAGAGCAGGCCAACATGTGGCTAACCAGCTTCGATTTAGCAGAGCGACAAAAAGACCAACTAAAAACCCTATCCAAAGGTAATCAACAAAAAGTGCAATTGATCAGTGCCATCATTCACCGACCTAAAATTGTGTTTCTTGATGAACCTTTTTCTGGATTAGATCCCGTTAACCAAGAAAAAGTCATATCATTTCTGCAGTTGTTAAGACAACAAGGCACCACTATTATTCTCAGCGCCCATCAAATGTCCTTAGTTGAAAAGTTAGCCGACAGGTTTATGTTGATGAATAAAGGTAAGGCAACGCTATATGGTTCAATTAAAGATATTCGCCAAGCCGCGCAACTAGGCACCAATTTAACGGTAACATTTAGTGATCCAGTCAGCAGTGGATCCTTTTTACTGACCGAGCAAATCATGCAGGTCATCAGTCTTGATACCCATACCATTCAATTCACCTTAGCCCCGTCATGCCATGTTCCTCAGCTTTTACAAAGTATGTTAACCGAGCATCAAATTGAAAGTTTACAAACTGAACAACCCAGCTTACATGACATCTACATTGACAGTGTCAAAGGAGCCGCATAATGGATAAGGTGCTATTGGTTGCGCGCTGGGAATTTATGCGCAACTTTAAATGGAAACAGGAACTAATCGGCTATTTTTTAATGTTATTAATCTATGCCGCCATTTTTGCTGTGCAGATGTGGAGCCAATCAAGCACCCAGAAAACCGTTAATTTAGCCGTTATAGGTCAGTTACAGACTGAGCTAAACAGTAAATTTGTGCCGTCTTCATTAGATACTAGCGTCGAAGAGCAACAACTATTCGAGAAGATGGCTGAATTATCGCTGGATGGTGTATTAAAGGTTGAACAGTCAGATGAGTTTACTCTGTATATTGCTCAGCAAAGTGTGTGGCAACAAGAATTAGAACAAGCACTGATTGCGGATCAAAAAGATATATTATTAAGGGCGATGGACATTAGCCCAGAACAATTAAAAAAATTGCAAAACCCTATCTCCTTGACCTTTGTAAATCAAGCAGAAGAAGTGGTGGGCAGCAGTGTAAAAGTGCTTGGGCTGCTTGCAGCCATTTTAAGTGCGATGGCGGTTTTTACTAGCTTCGGTTTATCACTCACTTCTGTGACACAAGAAAAACAACACCGTATTACCGAACAATTACTCACCTGTATCAGCCACCAACAATGGGTCGACGGCAAAGCATTAGGCCTGTGTCTGTCGAGTATTAAAAGCCTGTTGACCACATGCTTTATGATGGCAATTGTATTTACTGGTATTGCCGTTTTTTCAGACGGGGGTGGTGAAAGTATGCATGTATCAGCCACAGTGGTGATACAAATTTTAATTTTTTGTGTGCTGGGTGTGCTGTTTTGGAATTATGTATTTGTGGGATTCGCCGCAACTATAGATGATCCTAATCATTCAGGGAAAACCGGATTGATGTTGCTACCCATGTTACCGGTTATGCTGGTGTTTATTGTGATGGGAGAACCCAACGGTCAGGTGGCCAAAGTATTATCTTTAGTGCCTCTTACCGCTATCAGCTTTATGCCTATGCGTATTGCTTCGATGAGTGTGCCAGTCTGGCAAGTCGGTTTATCTTTGGTATTTTTGATAGCAGGCGTGTACTACGTTCGTTTATTTGCCACTCGCGTATTCAGAGCCCACATCACCTTGTTTGGTAAGGAGCCAGATTGGGCAGATATTTGGCGCAGTATGTTAAAAAGTAATCCATAGCGATTCATTAAAAAGCTGAGCATAAGCTCAGCTTTTTAATGCTGATACAATGGTTTAACGCTCAACCACTGCATTGTGATACACGTGTTGCACATCGTCACAGTCTTCTAACATATCCATAAATTTGTCAAAAGTGTCTACATCATCGCCACTGACAACAGACTCTGTTTGTGAGATAAAGGTGATTTCATCTGCTTTAATACATGCATTGCCCTTGCGGATAACACTGGCAAAGGCGTCATAAAATGATGAGACGAGTCTTTCGCCCTCTGACAAAAGCGTTAATTCTCCTCATCGTCTTCCAAAAGCGTGTTCAGATTTTTTCGTAATACTAGCCATGCGACGTTCTCGGCCAGCCACCTTGTCTTATCTTTGCAACTCTTGTTTAAGGGCTTTTATTTCCTGCTTATCAGACTTGGCTTGTTTACGTTCGACTTTTTGCTGAGCTTTACTGCTTTAGGATCCGTTCAGGCACTGACTGCCCTTTATCCCTTAGGTTTTGAGCCCAGAATGTAACCTTTGAACATGATGCTATGTTCTAAAGTTACCTCTTTCATAGGTCAACTCTCAGGCGGTAAAAACTTTATTTAGCCATTGCTTCTGTTTTCTGAACACTGCGTAAAAATGTACGGAGTTTGGCTGCAGAAACCGGCTTATGTAATACATGCCACTGCCCAGCATTCATTTTCTTAATCTGCTTTTGATCTGTGTCACCGGTGACTATCAGCGCTGGAATATCTTGCTGATATTTCGAATGAAGTGCAGTTATTACATCGATTCCCGTTAAGTTGTCGGCTAGTCGATAGTCAGTGATTAGGACATCAGGTTGACGTCCAATCTGATCAAGTTGGCCCATTAAATCATTAGAAGAAGCGGCTGCAACAATCTCATAGTCCCACATTTGAAATAACTGCAAAATGCCTTCTCGAATGATTTTTTCATCGTCTACTATTGCTATCAGCAGACAATCATCGCTATCAGTCAAGGTGTTTTCTTTTGCCGATGATCTTTCTTCACTAATTGCGGTTTCACCCTGCTTGAGTTTGATAGAAAAAGTCGAACCAATGCCTAGGTCAGATGTGACTGATATATCATGTCCGAGTAATCTAGCAGTTCTGTCAACAATCGCTAACCCCAATCCTAAGCCCTTTGTTCTGTCCCTCTCAGCATTATCCAATTGATGAAACTCGGTAAAAATATTCTGAAGATCATCCTGATGAATACCGATACCGGTATCATTCACGCTGATAACTACCATCTCAGCAATGAGTTTACATTCAACGGTTATAATTCCTTCACTGGTATAACGAATAGCATTCTCTAAGTAATTTCGCAGAATTTGTTCTAATAAGTAGGCTTCACTGGTAACACTGCATGAACGTCTTGGCCATTTTATGATTATCCCTTTTTCTAGAGCTTGCATATCAAACGCATTGGATAATTTTTCAAACAGTGGCTGCACAGAAAAGTCAACCTTTTGGGCTTCAACAGCACCAGCGTCAAGTTTTGAAATATCCAGCAAAGCATCAAACAGGTTTTTCAATGCATCCACAGAAACATTGATTTGGTCTACAATTTTTCGTATTTTGGGATCTTTTGTCGACTCATCTAAAACTGCGGTAAATAAACTCAAGGAGTATAGTGGCTGGCGTAAATCATGACTAGCATCGGCAAGAAACTTTGATTTAGCATGGTTGGCACGTTCTGCTTCAGTTTTTTGTAAATGCAGTTTCTCAATGAGATCATGATTCTCAAAGCGCAAGTTTAACGAGCGTTTAAGGGTTTTATTTATCTTAAGGTTAAAGCTACTTTTAGCGATTAAGAATACGATTGAAAGTGCCACCAAAGAGTAGTGCACATTGCCACCGATAATAAACAACTGAATTGTAATGGGTAACAGTGTTAAAGGAGCAAAAGCGAAGAAGGTGGGTGTATAGATACTCAAAGAATAAGCAGATCCGGTAATCATGGCCATTAGGGCAAACAGCAGAAAAACTTGATATTCAAGCTTAGCTTCAGGGAAAAGCAATAAACCTCCCAACCCCCAAACTATCCCTGCAAATCCGCTCCCCAAAACCAATAATAAGCGAAATATCAACAAACGTTTGATATCAAATTGTTTCTTAAAGTTAAAGTAAAGAATCATTCTGACTGTCAACATGAGCAACAGTAAGCCAACCCAAATTAAAATTGATTCAAGGGCTACTACATTCCAAAGACCTATTATTAGACAAGCACTCACTAAAAGATTAATTAACAGCAATGACAACATTGACTCAAATAAGATCGTGACTTGTTCAATGAGAACCTTATTTTCATGTGTTTCGCCAGTTGTAGCAACAGTCATGGTTTAACAATCCTTGATTTTCAAACAATTTTTTTTGTGAGCAAGAGAGTCTCACAAGCAAATCATTTAATCATCCGATTAATGGGCAACCCGCACCACAGTCGGTACCTCATCCAGCTCTTTGTGGAATAACAACTGGCATGCGTTTTCTTTAATCTAGTTAACACTAAATAACTAAGTGTTAATGAAAGGAGTCGAAACGATCACATAGTTAAGAGTAAAACTAATGCTTGTCTTAATCCCGATCACGAAATTACCACGCCATTAAGATAGAGCATATAAAATGGATATGTAAATTACTTCGGCCGT
>Ga0307488_10000627_pt1 | contig 29286 bp, 13 predicted proteins | sample SB02metaG_FD_202248 | JGI IMG/M metagenome (GOLD analysis project Ga0307488, IMG submission 202248) | Sea-ice brine microbial communities from Beaufort Sea near Barrow, Alaska, United States - SB 0.2 | ecosystem: Environmental > Aquatic > Marine > Coastal | place: USA: Alaska | collected...
TTGTGCCAAAGCATCTAACTGATTAAATAAATTTGATGCCATTTCATTACCGGCAGCATTGGGTGCCTTGGGATCAATTGCTGCAACATAAGTAGGATTTGATATTAAATCTGCAGCAGTATTACCAGCCCCTGTCATTTTACTTTTAAGAGTTGCTGTTTTATAAGTATTACCATCACCTAAACTACCTGTAAGACCTTGATTCATTTTTTTCTGCAAAGCATCATATACTTCACCTGCTTCGTTTTCCACAGCCGTCATATCAACAACCATTTTTGGTGTGCCATCCGCATTAAATATTGGTTCATAATATCCTCCACCTCCAACACCCATACTTAGGGTTCCTGTATAAGAAGGTGATGCTACATATTCTGTAGCTTGCTTCATGTAGTTTTTTTCGTTAGTACCTTTATCTATTTGCCAACTTTTATTATAGTTAGTAACTTCACCAAGTTCTGCCAACCTTGCTACTTCAGCTATATACTGTTCTCTAGTATATGGTGATAAAATACCATTTTCATCTGTTTCCCAAATATCAGGCATACCCGCATCCATAAATGCTTTTATATCTTTATCTTCTATCACAGATGCTTTAACGGCATCATAGGTATCTTTTTGATCTCTGTATGCAGATTGTACAAATTGTTCAAGTGACGTTGTTTGTTGATTTAAGCCTGCCATTGTACTCTTAAGATTTTTATATGATTCTCTAGCTACAAGACCGGGATCTTTTTCTTTTAAAGCCGTTGTATTAAGTATTGTTGTTGAGTAATTATCATATAACTCATCAATAAGGTTTTGATTTTTAAGAACACCTGTTGTCTCATCCTTATCTAATAAAGCAGTTTTAATTAAATCAATATTGCCTGTTACTTCTTTTCCATCTACCTCTATTGTATAATTTTGATTACCATCATCACCTTCAGGTTTTAAAATTAATAAAGCTTTTGTTATTGCATCAACTTGATTTACATTAATTTTTTCTTTTTCTTCAACATATGGTATTGTTGTACCATTAAGGACAACATTAAAATCAGCATCTATTTTACCATCTTTGTCTACTTCATAACCTGCCGTAGAAGCATCACCAGTTCTATAAGATTCTGAACCAAAATAATCAAATAAGGGATTACCTCTTTCATCAAACATCAGTTCTCCTTTTTCTTTTGCTAGCTGTCTTCTATTAACCAGTTTAATAGCTTCTAAATTCCTGGCATCTGCAGCTCTAGCATTCTGCTTACTCATGTCATACTTAAACTTTGAGTATGGTGTTTCTACTAATTTTGCTTCAAACCCTCTCATACTAAAATTCTGAGCTGCTGCTACCATATCACCCATCATATTAGCACCCATAAGTAATTGATAAGCTCTATTTAATGTGCCTTCTGAACCTTCTGCAATAGGTGTTTGAAGAAGATCTTGAACTTGCATTTGATTTTCTAATGTAGCTTTCACTTGTTCATAAGAATTCATTTGCTTTTTCATTGATTTGTCTTCATCAGAACCGGGAATAATACCAGTATTCTTTTGATAATCACTCCACCTAAGATTAATATTTTCTAATTCTTGTACTTTAGCTTGAGTTTTGGGTAAACGTGCATCATTAACAGCTTCTATTCTACTAATAGTTTCTGTAGCCCACGCTTGTTGTCCTTCTTGAACAGACCCATAGGTACCTGCAGCAATACCTTCTGCTGCAAAATCTCTACTAGCAACATATGCTTGAGTTTGATATGCTTGTTGTACTCTTGGATTATCTTGTAAAGCTTTTTGTATAAACTGTAAAGCAGGACCTACAACTAAATCACCATTTTGTTGTTCAATATTAAACATTGGATCAATTGAGCCATCTGGATTTTTTTTACTAACAGTAGCAGACATTTTTAAAGGCGGTTTCATTTCACCTAAAATTTTCTGAGCAGTTTCAAATAAATCTGCATCTTCAACATATTTTGGTAATCCACTATTCATTGCTTGATCAGCAGTGCCATTTACAAAATCTTCCATTTTGTACTGTAATGCTTTTACACCAGGACCCCACCATTTTTCTTGTTGTTCTCTATTTGGACTATCTAATAATCTATTAGCATAGTCCATTTCTTTTCTATAATTAGAAGTAAAAACTATATCTTTTACCATAAGTTTATCTTCAAAGAAAGGTGCAAATACTGCCTTAGCAGAATCAGCATTTTGAGCAAGAGACAAATCCATTCCTGCAATTTTCTCAAGAGAGGGTGCTAAATTTTGGACATACTGATCTCTTTGTTCTTTATTGTCTTCTCTGGATAGATCTGCATATACTACTTTATTATATACATCATTAGTAGCCTTCCAATTAGTGGAGTACTTATCTTGTCTTGTATCCAAAACAGCTGACAAGAATTTATAGTCCGGTGTAAATGGTTGAATGTCTGGTAAAATATTATCTGCTCCTGGTACGTATGTTGCCATAATGTAAAATTACTATAATTTATTAAGTTTAACAAGGTTAATTCTAAAACCCTTAAGGTTTAAGACCCCATCTTTCCTGTATAAAATGGTACTACCATTTTTTTAATCTTTTTTCCTTTTGGACCCACTTCTAATCCTTTACTTGCAGATGTTGGGTATGACATAGGCATTCCTCTTCTTTGTGCTTCTGCTTGAGCATTAGTTATATCACGTGGACCATTATTACCCATACCCATGTATAACTTTAAAAAGTCCATATCAACTTTTTGATCTGCGGGTAAATTTTTTCTTAAATCAGTGTAAGCATCTAATAAAGCTTTTTGATTATCTGGTGGAAGTCCAACTTTTTTTAATGCATTAGGATTAGTAAAATCAATCATGCCTCCTGTTGTAGGATTTATAGCATAGTTATCATATACAGTATTAATATTATATGTATTAGCTCTATTAGTAAGTGCAGTATTTTGCAATCTGGCATTTGCCATAGTTTTTTTGTTTCTAAAATTATCACCTAACTGCAGTGTTTTATTAAAATCATCATATAATTTAATATTCCTTCTATCATTTTCAAGATTTATTCCCATATCTAATTGAGGCTGCATTGCTGCTACACGGTTCATTATACCAACATTATTTGTATTAACTCTGTTAATAGCTTTTGCATTTGCATCTAACGTTTTTCCTTGTACATTAGACATAGCAGCAACAGCACCCGGACCACCTATAATACCTGATATTCCTTGATTCATTGTATTAGCTGCAGACATTGAGCTATTTACCGCTGCTCTCCAATCATCTAAAGTATAATCTATTTTTAATTTTTCAGCATCTGGTGACCATGGACCATAGACATTATCATCCATTAAATTTAATGCTATTAAATTATTTTGATCTTGCCTCCAAAACTCAGGATTAATAGGTGCATAATCTTCTGGTATAACTGGATCAATAGGATCTTTTGGTTCTGTTGGTTCTGTTGGTTCTGTTGTTGTTGTTTCTTCTGGAGTTTTTTGATCTTTAAAAGTACCAGGTCTTCGTGAAGAAGTCCAAGTTCCCATCTTACCATCGTAACCTGTACCTTGACCTTTTTTAAATCCAAAGTCTTTAATCAGAGCAGCAGTTGCGTTCTTAACATCTTCATCTGTGAATTTTTTTCCTACACGTTCACGCTCAGCTTTCATAGCAGCAACTTGATCGGGTATACTTACTTCATTAAACCACTTCTGATATTTTTGAACTTCTGGATTTATCTTGTCACCATATTTAGGTAAAGAAGTAATCAATGCATCCATACCAGGATAGTTAGCATTTGCTTTTTTCCATCCTTCTATATTTTCTTGAGCACCTCCAAACAAACCATTGCCTTGATAATCTTGTATATCGCTGTATGTAGTTGAACCAATGCCATCATTATCAAAGATTAATCGCCACTCTTCAGCATACTTATCTTGCATAGCCTGATCATATGCAACATTACTTCCTGTTGGGTTACCTGTTGAATTATTTGTTGGGTTCGCTGTTGTAGATGCAACTGTAGGTGCTCTATAACTTTCAACTTCTTCTGTTACTTCTTCTGTTCCTCTTAATCCAAAAGGATCATTATCTATACCATTAGGAATACCGTCATTGTCATAATCAAGATCTACTTCTGATTGGGCTGCTCTAAATTCCATTTCCTCAAAATTTCTATTCTGAATATCAGGCATCATATTAACACCATTTATCATTGTATTACCTCTCCTACTTACTCCTAAACTACTAGGAGGAAACATACTGCCTAAACCCGCCTGAGCCTTGAGAAGTTCTTTACCATCTCTTGCCATACTGTCTACAACAACAGTGTCTTCTACAACTTCTTCCATAGGTTGTTCACCTTGCATAGGCTGTTGACTTTGCATACCTTGTGTAGCTCGTTGATCAACTTGGGCCATCATTTGTTGAAGCATCATTATCTGTTCCTGTTGTTCAGGTGGAAGAGCTGCAATAGCATTCATTTGTGCTTGTTCTCTACTAATCTGTTCAACTTGTGCAGTAAACTCAATTGGGTCAATACCTTGTTGTACTAAATATGGATGAGCTGCTAATGGTACACCATCTTCAAATTTCTTTTTTACTTCTTGCCCATATGCTAGTTCAGATAACTTATTCATGTTTTTATTTAACATAAGCTCTGCACTTCTCATTTGTATATCATCAGCAAATTGATCTTCCATTGCACCATAATATTTATTTAAATCATATTTTCTAGAAATTGTTGCAGGAGTTTTTTTCTTTTTGCTTTCAATACCAAACTGAGCCATTTCATTTCTAGTAAACTTCATTTTATCTGTATCAGAATAAATAAAAGATTGCTCAGGTAAAAACATTGGCACACCACCTTTTGAATGACGTGGACCTTTAATACCATAAAGACCAAATCTACCATCATTAGTTAAATCAGTAAGAACTGTTTCTCCTCCTTCTGCTTCAATATTAGCTTTATCTCTTGGAACACTGGAAAGACTATATCTAACATCTTCATCAAGATCATCATTAAAATTAGTATTACTACTACTATAACCTTGTGGTGTTGTAACTAAACCATAATCAAATTGATCACCTGTTACATAACCACCATGTTTCATTGATTGATTTTTTTCTATTTTACCATCAACAAGTTTAAAGCCTTCAGGTAGCTTATTTATTTTAATCTTTGCCATAATTATAAAATTTCTATATCTGCACCAGCAGCAATTAATGCTGCTAAGGTATCATTATCTACATTTATTTCTCCACCTTCAGCTTTCATTTCATTTCCATATTTACTCATATTCCTAAATAAACCAGTGACTTTATCACCATCAGGACCAAAACGTCCTCCAACAACATCTGCTCCCTGACCTCTTTTAAAGTTAGGATCTTCATATGTACCATATATATTATCTGCTAACGTACCAGTATACTTATTTACCTTAGCATTGTTAACCTGAATATCTCTACCACCATCATTTAAAACATCTGCTGCATTAACACCAAACTCTGATGCATCACTAGCTGACTTAATAAAATTACTATCCATAAATCTATCTAAACCTCCTTGAAATTTATTTGTTCTTTTTACCGTAGGATCTTCATAAGTAAGTTGATCTTTAGGAGTTGCTTGTCCTGTTTGATTTGTTTGTAAAGAATTTAATAAATTCTGAAGATCTAATTGATCAAACCATATGCCACCCATACCAGAACCCGGTATACCTGCCTGTGCTTCAGGTAAGCCTCCTCCATATTCAAATGTTGTATTATTATACAATTGACGGGCTTGAGATAAAGGAGTATTCTGCAACATAACTGCATTTTTTATCTTCCACTCCTCAAAAGTAGGAGTAGTATTAGCTGTTGGTCCTGCTTGTGGCGTATTACTTTTTATTGGACTCATGGCAGGTGCAGATGGTATCATTGCCATAGGTGGTGCTACAATAGGATTAATAGCTTGCGTACTGGTTGAAGCATTTGCAGTAGGAGTATTTGTTGTAGACTTATTATAACCCATCATTGTATTATACTGATTAGGATTAACTGCATCTGGATTCATATAACTTACTGCACCAGTTGTTGGGTCAATACTAAGTGTTGTCCCTTGTGGTGCATTCTTTAAATCTTTGCCATAATCTAAAATAGTTTGTCTTGTAGAATCATCTACACTATTAAAATAATTTAAGTTCTGACCTGCTCTTGCATTTTCTACTGACTCATTACCCTCTAATAAACTTCTTTTTCTTAAACCAAATCTATCTTTATAATCATATTCTTCTGGTCCTCTGCTAGATTTAAATGTATCATAGTTTCCAGTTTCAGGATTAAAGTTGGCATATGAATTTTCATTAACATCATCTGTATACTGTTCAAGAGTTCTTAAACTATCTTTTCCTTTTGATGCATTAAACAAATCTAAGTTATCAGCTGCATAAACATTAGGATCATCCAAATCTGTTTTAATCTCATAATCATAGTAGTTACCTTTGTTTAATTGATTCTGCTTTTTCTTTCTTCTCCAATCTCTAAAAGAACCATCTTTAGTTCCATCTTCATTTTTGTCACCAGCAAACATTGCATTAAAACCACTGTTTAAAACATTTGCAGCTTTTCCTATACTAAAATTATCAGCAGTTTCAAAAGCTAATGGATTAATATAATTTGGAGAAAATGTAACCCTATCTGGTTTTTTTATAGTTTCTCTACCGCCTTGTGCTTTAGGTGCTTCATGGTCATAACCTTTTTCTTTTAACCTAAGATGAGTGGCCATATCTTTAGCTCTTATCTTTCTTTCACCTTTGTACATAAAGTGTGGTTCAAATTCACCACCCTCTTTTTTAAATCTTGGATCTAAAGTGTACTTTCTATTAGGAGGATTGTAAGAACCTTCTCTTTGTCTTACTCCTTCTGTATAGTTAGATACGTCACCACCTTCTTCCTTTTTCCATCCTGCAGCATTCTTAGCAAAGTTAGCCATCTTTACTACCGAAGGAGGATAGTTATCTGTATTACTCATAACCTTATTATAAGCTTCAGATACTGACATACCACGTGCTTTAGCCCATCTTGTAAACTTACCTTTATTCTCAGGTTTAATTTCTATACCGGATTGAGCTTGAAGTTGTTGAGCCATTGCATCTTGTTCAGCAACCATTGATTGCTGTTCTTGCATTTCTGCTTCTTCAACCATTGCCTCATTTCTAGCAATTTCTTGTGGATTTTTAGTTTGTTCTTCTGGGGTTGACGGTGGAGCAGGTTGAGATTTTTCTTGAACTTGCTCAAATAATGCAACAATATCTTCTTCCTGATAACCCAATTGCATAAATGCTTGAGCAATGGTTTGTTGATCTACTTCTTGTTGGATTAAACCCACAACAACATCCGTTGGATCTTGTCCGTCATTTACAGATGAACTTATAAATTCTGTAATTTGTTGAATAGCTGGATCAACTGCTTGGTTTGCAGCTGGCCCTCCCATCTGTTTTAAACTTAATTTGTTTACTTTCACAACAGTTATTTTATAATATTAATATACAAATAAATCAAGAGATTTACTAATTTTTAAGGTTTAAGCTTTAGCCATAACATGACTTAATATATAATTTGCAGGAGACATACCTAATGCTTTAGCATCTTTATAATGAATTCTATTAAGTTTATCATAGATCTTTATAGCTTTATTTTCTAAGTCTGTACCATCATAATCACCATTTATATAATTGCTATAAATAGTTAATGGATTAGGTTCTCCACCTTTCTTATAATTTATTTTACTATTTATATAAGATTTAGTCCAGTCATTTCTTTTTCCTAATGGTACACCGTCATCATATCTTACATATTCTTTAAGCATCAAATCTTTATCCTTATCTGCAACAGCTTTCATGAATTTTTTAAAATCAGGTAAAACTCCATTGTATTGATAATCTGTAAGCAATAGTTGCTCTTGTTGATCTAACTCATCCCAACTTCTACTTAAATTTCTATTATTAAATGTTGACTTTGCTGCTTTAAATTTAGTATCAATATCTCTTTTAAAAAGATTATTGACTTGATCATTTGTTAAACCTTTAGAAAAATTTTCACCTTTTTTAATCTTATGACCATAACCAATATCATAGCCTCCATTTTTTTCTGGAGCTGGAGTTGGAAACCACAATTGTTTTTTAGGATCCCATCCTTTCATAGAAAGATTTTCTTGACCTTTTAAATCATCTTGATATTCTTTAATACTATAATTATTAACTTCTTTCTTTACTACTTCTTTTTCTTTTGGAACAACTGTCTTATCAAGTTCTGTTGTGTATCTTTCACCATACCATATAAACTCATCTTCACCGGCTTCACGTGCTGCTCTAAAAGCTTGTTTAAAATCACCATCATCATCTCTATCACTAACCCCCCAATTATAAGGATTTATATAATCACCCCAAGATGTTGGTTCAGGTTTTTCTTCAACAGATTGTATGTCTTGTACAGGCTGCCCAAAAAGGTTAATGTTTTGACCTAACTTAAGAGCATGGATATTTATATTAGGATTAAAACTTTCTAATTCTTTCCTTGATAAGTCATTTTTATAAGCAATAGCATCAAATGTATCTCCTGATTTTACTTTATATTCACCACCTGTTTGAAATTCTAAGTTTTTAGGAACATTAGCTTCTGCCCAACCTTTAGGCTGATTTTTACGTTTTGCTATTTCAAAGAATTCTTCTTTAGTATTAAACCCATAATCTTTTCCCTGTATGTTAATATATCTAGAGTATTCTTTTTTAGGTTGTTCACTAATAACTTCTTCTTGAACTTGTTGTGTTTGAACAGGATTAGATGTTGGGTTTTTATAGTTATTTAATGCTACTATATTTTGATTAGCTGATCCTTTATATTCACCGTATTTAGCATCAAGTCCCATATCATTATACATCTGCTTTCTAGAAGCATAAGAACTATCTTTACCTTCAGCTTTTAGATTAGCTGCCCAATCTGTAGATAAGTTTGGTGTGTAGGATTCTACTACCGGATCATATATTTTAAAATTACTTTTTGCAGCAAAATTTGGGTTTCCATATGAAACATATGAATAAGAACCTTTATCATCTTTCCCTTTCCTAGAAGAAATTAAAGACATACCTCGTGATATTGCTTTTTGATAGTCTGGGTTATCTAAAAAATGAGCAGGAGTAGAAGAATATTTATAAGCTTCGTCAGGTACAGGACCTAGACTTTTAGGATATATTGACACAGGGTCATATATAGGTATTTCACTCGCATCATGTTGAATAGAACCATTTGTAACACCTGTATTACTATAACCAACCCATTTATTAGGTTTTATATTACGATGTAATAAAACAGGAGGAGCATCAGTGTTATAAAGTGCATCAGGAGTTCCACCAAGAATATCTCCAAATTGATAAAGATTGTTATTTATTTTTTTAAATCTTTCATCAGTACCGGGAGATTGAGCATTAAGAAGATCTATGCCATCTGGCGTCATTCTACTTAGTATCTTGTCAATATAACCATTATTACCATTTATAACATTCAGGGTCTCATTATCTTCAAAAGTTATATAATCGGGATTATTTCTATAAAATTTATCTTTTTCTATAGAGTTATTATATAATGCTAAACTATCTGATGTACTGCCACCTGGTTGTAACTTTTCTAAAGGTGTTCTTTTATAACCCTCCCACCAATCTTTTTTATAAAAATTAAAGTTATCTGCTTCTCTACTTATAGGTTTCATTATACCTATGTCACCAACATTTTTTGCTGATTTTAAAGGGTCTAGAGACATTACTTGACGGTATGCGGGTTGAAAAAGATCATCAGTTATTGAAGATTTTGTTTCAATTAAATAATCTGAACTACCTGATTTACCTCTTGTATTTGTTCTACCCTCATACTTAGGTATAGATTTTTTATTATAATCAAAAAATGTTTCACCTTTCTTAAAGAACGGACCATTATATCTTTTATCTAAAGAAAAACCTATTCCAGGTTGTTGATTCTGTAGTGCTTGAAGTTTTTCATCAAATAACTTTGGATTAATAACTTCATTTAGTTCTCTTACAACACCTGTTTGTTTAATGTCATCTATTGCAGGTTTACCCACTTGTCTAAGCCAACTATTATTTTCCCTATTAAATTGTAAAATCTCAGGAAGTTTTGAATCAATATTATTATAAGCTAATGGGTTATATTTATATGCACTTTTAATGGCATCATCTATGGCACCAACAGCTTTAGGTGGTAATAATTTTTTTCCTTTAGCAAGTATAGCAGGTACAACAGGTAGTGCCCCTAATGTATTTAAACCGGCACTAAGATATTCTTCATTATCATAATCTCTTTTAGCTTGTGCTGCATACTTTGCCATAGCAACTGGATTAATCATATCTATTACCATGTCATATACATTTCTTCCTTCCATATTAATAGGAAGGGCATCTGGTAAATCTTGACCTGTTGCTAGATAACCTAATGCTGTCATTGGGCTTGCTAAATAATCAACTGCTTTTTCATACCATGCTGGTTCTTCGTATGCTGAAAGAGTTGATTGTTCTTTACCAGTTTGAGCTTTGGGTAATGTTTTAATTTTACCATTAGTAGTTCTAGCATATCTATTTGTTTCTGTTTCCATGCTAGGAATAAGTGTACCTGAATATGATTTACCTTTCCAATTCCAACTAGTTGAACCACCTGATTTTGCTATGGGCACTTCTAAGACACTATCTCCCGGAAACTGATAGTTCATACCAGGCATCATTATTTGTTCATTACCTAAGTTGTCTGTACCCTTAACAGGAAAGTCTACATCCTCCATAGTAATATTACTTGACTCAATAATATTGTAAGGGTTGTTTACATCTTCACTATAACGCTTATAACCTTCTACAGATATATGTTGAGTTATCTCTTTTAAAAACTCATTTGGTCCACCAGGTAATCCTATACTTTTTTTATTTTCCATTATCTAAGAGATGCTAATAGTTTAGTATTATTTAATCTTAACAACATTTTTCTATTTGCAGAATTTATTCTACGCAATATTACATTAGTATAATAATGTCTAAACTTCTTATGTTGTAATGGAGATTTGTTATAATTTAAATTAATAGTATTTAAATCTTTTATATATCCATTTGGTTGTGTTACCCATATAGGTTGTTCCACAGAAGTAAACTCCCCTCTGTCATTAGTAATATCCCAAAATTGATTAAATCTATATTTTTGTTCAACTTTAGAACATAAAATCTCAATGTTATTAATACCAATTATTGGATAAGTTAAATTTAAAAGAGGTTGATTATATGGTGTAGGTGTTAATTGTAATAAACCTGATACTTGTTCATTATTATAAATAACAGATTGATCAAAATTAAAATCTAAATCTTCCCACTTATCATCATTACATGCATTACCCATATCTCCTTTATAGACATAACACTCTAACTGATACTCCATACTTCTAACAGTATTTACCTGTTGTCCACTATTAGCTACTAATTCAACTTCCCATGGATAACTAACATTATAATAATTTGCAAAATCATCACATCTAACATTGTGTCTCCATATAGAACCATACTTAAAACTAGGAGGTGTAGAATTTGAATAATAATAATTACAAATTTGTGGATCAGGATTTACATAAGTAGGATTACCCACTAAATAAATATCATCACATGTTCCTGTTATTGTTGTAACAAAATTTGAAGGTGAAGGTGGACATAAACATTCTACCTTTCTGCAAATAGGTGGTGTAATATTATTACAATCTCCTGTAGATGCTGAATAAGTTTCTGTAGTATCATCTAAATATACAATAGTATAACCAGCGGGGCAAGCACATACAAAAGGAAGTGTACATAAAGATCCTGCTACTTGCTCTCCAACAGCTGTTAATTCACTATTGTTTTGAGCATTCATTGTAAATTGATTTGGACCCGGTATACTACTACCAGTATTATAACGTGAATTAGTTAAACTATCTAATACTACTGTATTACTTGGTACATTTGTATCTCCTCCAACAAATACACCTATAAGTTCTTGTTTAGTTGCTGCTCCTAAATTAGCTAATGCCCAATTTCCATTATTAGGATCTTGTAAATATCCGTTTGCAACAGTTGTGCTTTGTTGTTGAGCAACTGCACCTGTTAAAGGTATTACTGATCCACCTGTACCATCCGTAACAGTAATTAATATTTGTTTAAAGAAATTACTATTTTTTCTTGCAGGATAATCCGCAGCTAATACTGAAGCTGCTTTATTATTTAATAATGATAAAGCTCCATTTCCAGTTGTTGGTGAATTTAAATTTCCAAATATTGCTTGTTGAGGGTTAGTACCACCACGCCCCCAATTAGCTTTATACCAATCTATAACAGCCTCACGATATGCTAATCCTGTACCATTTGACATTGATACACCACTTGGTAAATATTGTACTGATGTATCATCCCATCCTGTAAATCCAATTTGCATATTACCACTTGTTAATTGTGCTTCAACATTTGGATCTTGTAAAAATACATCTAACCATCTCATTTGAGCTGTTCCTGCACATAAGTTTCCCATTATACCTGTTACAGGATCATAATCTGGTGCAACAGGCTGGTAAGTGTTTACACCCTTGACATATATAAAACAAGGATCAACTGTACTACCAGACCAATCTATTGCAATAACAACATCCGTTAAACAATTTTCACCACCACCTGTTACTGTAGCAGCTAGTGTAGATATATCAACGGTGGATAAAGCTGTTTCATTTGAAGTTATCTCACATAATCCTGTTGTTGAATTAAAAGTATATCCCGGAGGACATTGTGCTACATCAGTATCAAAAGATTTAGTAGTAAAAAAATGATTAATACTTGGTAATGCTAACTCAGGACACCAATCATGAAAAGATATCCAAGCCTTTGCTTTTGGATCATAGCTTATAGTCCAACAACAATCATCAAAATATACTGGATCACCTATGTCAATACGGAAACTATATCGGCCACCATCTTCATTAACTAATAGTGTAAATCCTAATACTTCATCGTATGTAATTCTGTTTATATATTCTTTCTTTACTCTAAAATCTTTTTTCATAAAGTAAACAATATCATCATTAGGATCATATACTGTTTGACATCCAACTCCTATAACAGGGTTATCAGATAAAACAGAATATTCTAAATCAGGATATTGTTTAATTAATTGTGATGGTAAATATTTATTAAACCACCACTTCATTCCTCTATTAGATATAGGATCTAATCCTTTACCGCTGTATTGAAATATTTTTCCTTGTGCTTGTGAAATAAAGAATAAACCTTGAGGAGTATTCATAACACTTCTTAAACTTTCATTAGATCCATATTCATTTGAAAGATCTGCATTAGCTACATTTTGAAATGGTTGACTAAATAATCCACCATCTCCAATTGTAATCTTTGTATCTAAACCAGTTTTTAAAATATCTAACCCTTGAAACATCTGAGGTGATAAATACGGAAAGAAAACTATTGCTCCACTTTTATTTATAGGTTTAATTACACTTACTTTATTTTTAAAGTCTTTATAATTAAGAGGTAAAAACACTCTCCAGAAATCTTTCTTTGATTCTTCCTGTGCTTGTAAAGAATAAATTAATCTTTTAGGTCTACTTACATAACAGTTAGCAGCAACATAAGGATCATAATACAATGGTTGAATCTCTCCAAAACTAGAAAGTTGAGTTGGAAATTTTGATATACTTAAAGATTCATCATACTTATAAAAGTTATCTACCTTTTCTATTTGAGCATGAAATAGTTCATCTCTATCATTATAATCATAGACACTATATATTCTTTTTGCTTTTGTATCTTCCCAATCTCTTTGAGCTAAATTAATTTCTGATTCTACAAAGAAATCTAATACACCATTTGAATGAGAATACATATATGCAAACCTCATAGCAAACATTGGATTAGGATCATTTGTATTAGTAACAGCTTGAAGCGCATTCTGACAACTATTTTCACCTCTATCTAAATAAAATAAATCATTGGGTAGTAAGTCATTTATACCTTTTGCATTTGTTAGAGCAATTACACCTAAAAGTGGATTTGATAGTCTTCTGCCTAACTTAGTCATGTCAAACTTCTGAGAGTTTAACCAATACCTTGGATATGGTATATTAACATGTTGAGAATAATCATAAGTATACTCATCTGGTTGCCCTAATAAATACTGAGCAAAAATTGGCATTATTACTTTTTCAGTATATCTATTTATATATGTATCTCCTGCAAATATAGATTTGGAAAAATACATAAAATCAAGAGGTTTTTTTGGATCTAGCAATTCAACACAACCTCTCATTGGAACTTGTTTTATTCCACTTAACTGACCGTATTGATTATCAAAATTAAATTTCAGTGCTCCATAAAAAGCTGATATAGAAGTTTTCCTTTCAATAGAAGGGTTTTCTAAATAATTATCTCCAAAGGGAATGTCTTTACCAAAAAGGCCATCAAAGTCCACCTCTCCTCCAACAGTAAATCTTGATCTATCTTGAACTAAAGGATCTTGTAAATCTTTCTCTAACGCAACAGCAACTGTAGATGGTCTAAATAGATTATTTATTTTATATTCACCTTGATTAAAAGTTTGAAATGATTGACCTAAATAATTAGAGTCTGTATTTTTAAATCTCCATAATCCAGTATTATTTTTTGTAAATTTATTAAAGAAACCTGTTGAATTATATTTTAAAACAAAATCAGATTTGTTAACTAAATTATAAATTAATTCTATTATTTCATTCCCTCCAATAGCAATGTTTGCTCCTGAAGTAAAAATACCTACAATAAGTTTTAATGCATTAGGAATATTAGAAATAGGGGTATTTCTTTTTGTTGTAAATTTGTAATCACCCGCCTCTGTTGCAGGAAGCAATCCTACAGCAGCATTACTATTTTGAACAAAATTATCTAATTGTTGCTGTGCCATTCCACCTCCCCATATATCAGCTAAACCTGCTGCTAAATTTCCTTGTTGTAGAGTAAATATAGCTCCTGCAGCTACAGGTACTGGAAATGGGGGTACTATAACTGCTGCATTGTTGATTGTAGCATTTGCAGCTATTCCTGCAAAATCACCAACTGATTGGTAACGCATTTTAGACGCAGTCATCTCTTCAGTTGTTTCACCTCGGACTTGAGATATAGCATAACCTATACCAATAATAGCACCCATTAGTGCTGAACTATTTCTAAGTAATTTAAACTGTGGATGATCTTCTGATGGTATAAAATTACCTGATTGGTTACCATTTAATTGCCCATAAATTCTAGTTTCATAAGCATTTAAAAAAGGCTTAGTAAACATTAAATCTGGTGAAGCAAATGTAAATACCTTTTTAGAATAACCAACTGTTCCGGAGTTTGGAGTTCCTAAAGGTGCATATTCTTCTATTGACTCAGCAAGATTATCACAACCATCTGTTCTGTTAAGTGGTAGAATTCGTGGAGGAATAGCTGGCTCAGGTTTATCCCAGAAATATATATCAGGTCTTAAATCATTATAAGGATAATTAGCATATAGTCCTGTTACACTTCCACCAATTAAATTTTCAGAGTTAGGAACATTATACTGACGCATGTTTCTAAATAAACCTTTAGCTAAAATTGATTTAGCTCCACCTCTAGAACCTCTTAATATTTCATACCCTACTACATTAGTAATATAACTACCATCATTATTTTTTGGTCTACCTATATTAGTAAATTCAACTCCAAGAAGATTTATAAGATCTCCGTTTGTTGTACTAATATGTAATGGTGAATTTGAACCACCCACTTCTTCAGTAGGCATTTTATGATGTCTAATAGGAAGACCACATAAGTCACCCCATATATCAGGTTTGTTAATGGGATATCTTTCTGTAGATTCCCAATATCCCATCTGACCTCTGGCAATAATAGAAGATCCATCATCTTGAGTTTCACCAGTAACTAATTGAGTTATAGTTCCAGTATTATATACTTTAAATAAAGGATCTCCTGCTATATCTAAAGTGTTATCACCATATATAGTAGCATTCTCCAAATAAATATTAGGACCTGGTGTTGTGCTTGGTGGCTCTGGTTGTTTTGTAACTGTATTATATAATTGAGGAGCTCTTCCAGGTATATGATAAGAAGAAGATCTTTCTCCTGTATTATATATCCATCTAATAAAAAAAGCATATTGCTCGTCTCTTAAAAAACCTGTTTTATTACCACCTAAATGATAGTATGTAGAATCAATTTGATTTGCAACCCAATTAACTTTAATGTTATTTGCAATAGGTTGATAGTTAAAATCAAATTGTTCAACAGGCCCTTGTCTAATTAACCAATCATTAACAACATACATTGCCTGAGATTTTTCATAAGCAGGACTACGCATAGGAATTAGTTTTAAATCAATAGCTATTAATTCATCACTAATAAAATCTATATTTATATTTTGTTGTTGTGTACTATATAAACCAACACGTTTTGCAAATACTTGTCCTTGTTGTCTAATTAATAATACTAACTCATAATAATCATAATCAGTATCTAAATTAGAAACAGCAACGTTTAAAGAACCATTACTTCCTTCATGACTCCATAATGATTGAATATTGGATATACCTATATAATCTGTAACCCTTACTTCATTTTCTGTATATGCAATAAATGCTTGATAACTACCATTATTGATCATACCTCCATCAATATCTCTTGTTAAACTAACACAAGGCGTATCAAGTAAAGGAGCTAATCTTATCTTTTCACAATTTAATTGTTTAGGTTCTATGTCACTATAAACTATACATTGATCTCCTTGGATAGTTCCATCTGGTAAAATTACAGAAGTAGAACTTATATATTGTTTCCAAGGAACATCATCAATATTTAAATAACGTGATGGGTTATTTCCATCATCCCAATATACTGCCCATGTACAATCAAAATTTTCTTTTGCAGCACCTGTAATTAAATATTTTTTATTAAAGTTTAAACAAGGATCATTAACAATAGTCGTATACTTACACTCACTATCATCAAACCTTCCAATTTCAGAACTATTATCATCAGTTGAATAAATTATCCATTCATCACCAAATCTATGTATTGCACCAATAATTGTATATGGTATAACCCCACATTGTAAATTAGAAGGTTCATTACCTATTACACCTAAATCACCATCAGTAGAATTATTAGCAGCATTACGGGCATGCCACCAGCTTTCTGCTGGTTCCATAGACTGAGTAATATCCTTATTCATTCCTTTAATGAATGTATTAGTAATTACTGATGTAGAACTTTTAGATTGTCTATTTTGCTTAGCCATAATAAATTACTTCTTTATTAACATGATGGTGTTACACTGCTACTTTTATTAGATCCAGATGATAAAGTACCTCCTAATGGAGCTACTCTTGGATTAACTGGAGCATAACTCAAAAACATATTATAATAATTATGGTACTGTGCTCTTCTATTCATAGTCCACACTTTTTGCATTTCTTGGAAATTAGGTGTATTAACAAAACTTAAAGCATTATTTCTAGCTGCTCTCAATCTTGTTTCAACTAAACCTAATTGTTGACTAACGCTTTCTCCTTGCCAAATCATGTTTTCTAATATTCTTTGTTTTAAAGCATATTCATAATATTCATTACAATAGGGTTGGTCTAAAACCAACAAGTCACCATTAGGTGCTTCCATAGCTCCTTGATAACTTAAATATACTTTTCCAGTTCTAAATGTTGTAATTAAAAAACCATCTTCTATTTGAGCAATGTCAGATGCTTGTGCACCCAACGTTGGACAATAACAAACAGTATCATTAACATCTTGAATTCTTAATTGAGTCCATGTATCAAAAGTTCTAAATTGATTAGCCCCTATTCTTTGAACTAATTGATGACTATTTTTACCATCACAAGTTTCAATTACACAAACTTCTCTACAACTTGGATCATCACAAGGGCCTGACTCACCTGGAGCAGGTACATAAGGAACATCGTTAAATGTTTCTACATGTGTGCCTGATGGCATTGTTGCATTAATTTTATATTCTCCACATAAAAATGCATAATTTAAATATGCAAAATCCATAGGTAATTGACCTCTTCCATGTTCAATATCAATAATAACTTCTTTAGTTCTATGTATTCTTAATCCAAGATCATAGTTAACTCTTGTTGCTACTTTGATAAGTTGTTGTGGTTCAATTAATCCTTCTAATGCATATGTAGAAAAATCAATGGAAACATCTTCCATCAATGAAGTAAACGTTCTGTATTTATTTGATACTCCCATTATCTATTAATATTAATTTTGTTGTCTGAATCTTCTGCAGGAATTTTCATAGTATTCATCATAACATTTATTACTTGTTGTTCAATTTCTGCAAATAATGCTTCTGGAATATAAATTGGTTGTTCATAACGTGGTGTACAATCATCTTCTACATCACAATTCCACTTAGTAATATCAGAATTAAATACACCTTCCAACTTAATTGCATCCCACTCTATGTTAGGAGAATATATATATCCATCTAACCACCAAAAATATCTTGTTGTATTGTACTTGAATGACGTTGTTTTAGTCATAGAGGTATATGTACCCGGTTGAGTTGCTTGAAGCTCTTGTGAGCCATCTATAGAGCTTACAGTACGTATTAGCGGACCCCAGTAACCTTCAATCATTGAAGGCAATCTAAGTTTTGTACGTTTTATTGTACAACCACTTTGAATTCCAGAACAGTGTGCTTCTATTTTATCTACATCTATTAACTCAATATAAGGTAATGCTTTCCATACAGAATTGAACTTCATAAGTTTATTAGCATAGTCTTGCCTTCTCATTAATACTTGAGCAAACTTTTCTATTAAACTATAAATATATCTATCTGTAACAAAAGCATCTTGGACTTCAGCTTTAACTTGTCCTCTAATTCTTGATATTGTTTGTGCTATTGTTGACATTTTTGTTTATGTTTCAAATTCATTATAATTTTTTAAAGCTTCTTTTGATTCTTCTGTATTATCATATAAATGAGCAACTCTATATTTGTTTTTCATAGTAACATATTTTGTCCAGTTCTCCGGATATTCTTTTGCCACTGCTCTTTTAAATTCTCTACATGCTACAAATCTCCATAGCTCTCTATTTTTATATCTGTACTTTGTTGACCAATTTGTATAAAATATTTTTCCTAAATTGCCATCAGTTTCCCAATTTTTATTTTGTAATACTTTACCATATTGATTAGATAATTTATAGTTAGTGTTAATTGTTTTAGAAGCAGAACATGTTCCAATAAATAAATAACCTAATGAATCAGGTAACTCTACTCCATCTCTAAACTCAATAACAGCTTTCCATAATTTTACATTATATAGTTTAATTATTTTTTTTAATTTATCATTGTCAATATTAGAATACAAAGGTTTTTTTTCTTTAAATTCTTTTATTGTTTCTTCATTTAATAAACCTAATCTCTTTTCCCTATATCTAGGGGCAGTTAAATCAGGTTTTTTAAAATTGTTTATCATACAGTTATATTTATAATTTACAAAAAAAACACCACTTAATGAAATTTAATTGGTGTGATTATAAGGCTTGATAGGTTAATTCACATATATTACCCATTGTAGGATGCTGAATCTCTAACTTCCCTGATCTTCTATTTCCTACAAATTTATTACTATAATGATAATAATCTGTTTTGCCTAAACTTGGAAGAGTCTTTTCAATAAACCCTGCTGTTTCATTAGATGTCATGTATTCTACTTTTCTATCTGTATGTATATGACCTTTAAATAAAGTTCTATTTGTAGTAACACCCCATGCCTCCGGATATTCAGAAGCATATATTAATGGGTTATTTTTACTACGTTTATCTCCATGTTCAAATGCATTAAAATTATTATGCCATACATGAACTTTTCTTTCTTCATATTTAACATCCCAAACTATTTTGCTGCATTCAATTGATTTTGAAAGTGCATGAGCTAAATGAAAAGAAGAAAGTCTATCATGATTTCCTGGGACATATACTACTACTAATTTGTCACAAAAAGATTTAATATATGTGACAGCCCAATGCATTGCATCAAATGCTTCTATATAGGCTTCTGTGGCACTCATACAGTTATCTAAAGGTGTTCCTCCTGTAGTTGTTCCACTAAAGGTATCCATGTTGATTAAATCACCTCCTACAACAAAATACATTGTTTCAATATGATGTATGGCATTAGCTCTTTGAACTAGGTTTTTAATTGTATCTTCAAAATCTTTATCAATGGTATCATTACCTTCTTTGCCAAAATGTATATCTTGAAGAGATATAATTGCACAATGAGGATCATTAAGGAATTCATTTCCTAATCTACCAATTGATATTTTATGTTTTTTAGGTGTCCAGTTTTTAAGAAGATCTTCAAATAACTTTTCTTCTGGATTTTTGATTTGACTTATTAATGCTGATACTCTCCAGTGATCACCCATTTGTTTATTCCAATACTGAGATAATTTCCATCTATCAGTATCTATTTTTAATAAGTCTATTATTTCTTCTGCACTCTTAGGTTCATAATCAAAAGTTCCTGATATTTTACCCTCTCCTTTTTCTAAATCTATTGCTTCAGCAATTTGTGCATTCTCTGCAGCTTTACTAAAAAATATTGATTTTTTCTTTTTATTTTTTCTTTCTTTAAGAAACTGCTTTTTAATTTTAATGTATTCATCTTCACTGATATTACATCTTTGAGCAGATATTTTAGTGCTCTTTTTCCACGTCAATGAATTTATTACTTTTTGTTTAATGTCTTGCATAAGGAAAAGTTTTAAATTTACCAAATATAATAAAATTATTTATAAAAAAAAAGAGGCCTCTAAAAGAGACCTCTCCAACTTTTGTGATAGAAAACCAACAAACCATCACTTCTGTTGTTTTTTTATAAATGATTAAATAGCTAAAGTAGAAAAAAGAATTTCAATTGGTTTACATCCTGTATTACCTACATCTACCACTTTCACTTTATATGCAGTACCTGCATCTAAATTTGTTATTGTATAATTTGATATTGTAGTTGCAATTGGTGCAGCATTTGCTAATGTCCAACTTGGACTTGGTGATATTTGTGTATTATAATAAACATTTACACCTGTACTTGAACTCCATGTTCCATTCCATAATACATTTACTGTACCACTGGTAATCAAACCTGTAAATACATTATATGGATCATGTTGTAAATCGTCAGATGTACAAGTTCCCAAACCCATTGCTATCATCATAGAAAATTTTTGAATAATAGAATCTAATCTTTCACCTTTAGTTATTTGTAGTAAAGCAGAGGGGTCACCTATTTGAAAAGATGTACCACAATAACTTACACATTCAGCACACTGAATATCATCACACCTTTCACTACCTACACTACAATCAGTGTAAGTACATGGATTAGTTAATGCAGTGTCTGAACAATTACATTTGGTACTACATTTTGTACAATTACATGCCATTTTTATATTTTATTTTATTTTTTAATTATGGTGCTGGTGATGCACATCCATTTACTATTTCAGAAGAAATTGTAGCTGGTGAAGAATTAACATTCCAATTTCCATTAGTTCCTAAAGCAAATGTTCTCCAAGGATATGTTACAGTAGAACCTTGAGTATATGTTTGATTAACTCCTGTTCCTAAAACAAAACATTTAATTCCTCCTAATGAACATGTTACTTGTAATGAATTTAACCTAGCAACATCTGTTGCATTAAATCCATCATCATCTCCACTTGGTAAAGCATCTGTAATAATAATTAAATACTTAGCAACATTTGTTCTAAATGCACCTAAAAATTCATTAGCTTCTACTATTAAACCAATTGCCATATCTGTTGGTTCAGGTCCACTTAAACCCTGACCTAATGGCATATCTGCAGTTGGAGCACCAGTATTTATTTTAGCTAATTGAGCTTGGAATGTTGTAGTATTATTAGTTGCAAACTTTTCCATTCCAGTAATATATTGAAATGATGTAGTCCCTGTATTAATAACTTTTTGTGCAGCAGGTAATGCTACATAATCAACTGATGTAGCATAATTTGGTGTTCCTGTAGGTCCTTCATCTGCTAATGCTAAACCTAATCTATAATCGTTAGAAGAAGATTCATTTATAATAGTAGAAGTAACAGTTGCAATACCAGCTTTAATTGCTTCAATTTCAGGACCCATGCTAGCTGTATAATCTAATATAAATGCTACATCCATACCTGTATTACATAACGCATCAGCACTTACAGTTGAAAATGCTGTTGTATTAGGACATACAACAGTAGTACCTCCTTTTGCAACAGTAACTCTAGTTATATAATTAGTTCCAGGTATTAAACCTGTAAAGTTGTGAGATACATTTGCTCCTGGAGAATTTTGTACAAAAGTTGCAACAAGAACATTTGATGAATCTAATATATCAATTGTGTATACCGCAGTTAATCCTATTAAATTAACAAAAGAAACAGTGGCTGATGTAGTTGAAATTGCTGACATAGTAATTGCTGCTGGACACGGTACTACACCTGTGACTGTTGATAATACTGTATCTGAACATGTGTCAGATCCATCAGTAGCACAAAATGCTACACTAATACTTAAATTTTGATTAGTGTTTAATGTTGGAAGAGAAATATCTACTCCACTAGAAACTGTTTGTAAAGTACTTACACTTACAGTTTGTGTAATAACATTATTAAGAGCATCACTAATTGTAATAACTGTACTTCCTGCACAATCATTAAACGTTGCAGGTATTGTTGATCCTTGAAAATTAAAGTTTAGACTTGTAATTTCTCCATTTGTAAGTATGTTACTGGTTACATATCCAAATACTACTCTATCACATCCTGTTGGACAACAATTGTTTTGAATATTTACAACAGCAGTATACATATCATCTATAACTACCCATGCATTCTGCATGCTTTGTGCTAAATTTGTAGGAGTAACATTCCATCCTGCTATAGAACCATAACTAACACTTGTGTTAGTTAAAGTATTATAAGTTCCTGTAATAACAGCTTGAGATATAGCATTATTAATTGCTGATGGTAAACCAACAGCACTTTCTAATGCACAAAATCTAATTTCTAATGCTATCAAAACTGTAGAAACATTTGTTGGAGTTCCTACATTACTAACACAAGTTGGTACAATTTGAGCTTCTACTACGGCACCGGTACAAGGAAGCACACAGTCTCGTAATTCAGCAATCCATATTCCATGTTGGGTTATTGTACTGGCGTTAAGTTGTATTTGATTATAGTTATTACATATCTTTGTTGCCATAGTAGATGCAAATGCATCTAATCTTTCTTGTGTTACTCTAGTCCCTAATACTGGATCATCATATTCAAGACAAAGTGGCAAATTCATTATAGGCAAACAATCTACTACTTGAGTACATGTTGGTAGGTCAGTACTATTGTTTGTACATATTCCAGTAATCATTGCCTGTAAAACAGGAACTAAAGTTGTTGGTGTTACACCAGGAATATTAAGACAAGTTAGATCTAATCCTACTAAATTTGGATTAGCTGTTACTCCGTCTGTAATTATTGTGCATACTTCAGTAGCTAATTTTGCAACTACTTCACTTACCGTATCTCCATTACAAAGATTTATACAAGCAATATCTGGACCTTGCCAAATAACACAATTGGATGATATATTATCACAACCATTTGTAGTTGTGCTGGAGTTAGTTGGAATCATAAATACTTTTTTTACTATAATGTACCTGGTTGTTGCACTCTATACATATATAATATACAAAAATTTTTAAAACCAAACAAGAAGAAAGGTTTTAAAAATTTTTGAAAAAGAATTATGAAGAAAAAGTAATGTCTATTATGCTTCCTCTATTGGTGAAATGCTGCCATCTTCTAAGCTAATATTAACTTGACCGTACTCTTTTTCAAGAGATGCTGTCATAGTATCCCACTCAGCTTTTAAACTAGTATGTGCAGAAAGCATAGATTGTTTTGCTAATTCAGCGTTACCCAAATTAAGTAAAACATTATTCAATTTAATTTGAAGTTCCTTTAGTGTCTCTAATTGCTCATTAGAAATTTTCTCTACAGGTTTTACATCTTTTGCTACTTTAGTCATTTTTGCTTTTGCCATTGTGTATGATTTTTAAATTTATACAAATATATAATTAATTATTTTAAAACTAAAAAGGTTTTACTATTTTTTTACTATCACTAAGTTCATTAATAATTATGCTTTTCATTTCTTGTACTTGTCTTAAGGATACAAAAGATTGTATATAAGAAATTAAATCTTCTTTTTTTAAGTTTTTATAATCAGTGGTTTCTACTTTATTATTTGAATCATGTGTTGTTTCAATTAATCCTGAGCATTCAGTAGCTCTTTCTGTTTTATAATTTCTTCCAACACCCTTATATACATAAAAAATTTTAAGAACCGTATTAGATTCTGAAATTTCAATATTTTCAATATCCCAAGAGTACTCTATATATTCTAAAAGTTTTTCAGTAAACGTAGGTTTTATAATAATAGGACCTTTGGGTTTAGTTTTAGTTATTTTTTTCTTAACCTGTTTTTTGCTAACTGGTTTTTTAACTTCACTTTTAACTTTGTTAGATTTTAAAGTTAAAGTATTTAATTTTTTTACTGTTGGTTTTTTTTTAATAGGCATAATATATTATTTTTATGTTTTTAAATTTAACAAGGTTGATCATTTCCAGTAAAGTTAGCTCCATCCCACTCTCTAACCCATCTTGGTCTACCCGTTAATTCAGCATAAAATCCTGGTGCTGAAGGTATAGTTGCTCCACTATTATCCCATAACTGAGTAGCATTTAACCAAGTAGTGTTGCTATCTATATAAAAAGTACTCTGAGTACCAAATAAACATGCATCTTGCGGGTCAGCCGGATTAAAAGCTAATGTTATAGCATATACAAGTACAGGGGCATAACTCTGATCATAACCATAAAAATCACTAAATACCGTAGTAGTAGGATGTTGAGGACTTAATGTATTTATAGCAGGATATACCATTCCTGAACCAGCGGCATTACCACCATTTACTAAATCACTTAAATATATAGGGGGCGTTATAGTTCCAGAACCATAAGTCCCATAATAACATTCTTGTGCTAACTCTTTTAATACTAATGTACCTGATCCGGGAACTGCCATTTTATTTAAGTTGTTTTTTTAATTCTGCCACTTCCTTAGTAAGTTCTTTAACTGCTTCAATTAAAACACCTACAATATTACCATAAGCAACTGACTTATATTCCTCACCGTCCATTACTACTTCAGGTAAAATCTTTTCTACTTCCTGTGCAATGACTCCTAAGCCACGTTTACCATCTTTATCAAAGGTAACACCTCTAAGAGCATTAACCTTCTCTAATGCATTAGGAATAGTCTTTACATCAGTTTTTAGCCTTTCATCAGAGAACGCTGTAATATCTCCAGTAGCAGTAAAATCTCCACTAAGATCATTACCATTATTTGACAAATTTGATAGTCCTACTTCAGCAGGAGTATTAATAGTACAATTTAAAGTAACTGATCCACTTGTACCTCCACCAGACATTCCTGTACCTGCAGTAACGCCTGTAATGTCTCCTACATTAGAAGTAAATGGTAAATCTTGAATTTGACAATAACCAACTCTTGATCCTACAGAAGAACCCTCACTAACCATTAAATAATTATCTGGTGCTTGACCACCAACAAAATTAAAACCTGAAAATAATACATTATTAATAAGTGCATCATACTCAACTTCTAATGTTGCAGATCCTGAAGTAGCACCACCTGCTAAACCAGGACCTTTAAGAACTGCTGTTATATCACCTGTGTTCGTAGTGTAACCAGCTCCGTTAGTTAATTGGTTGTTGTTTGTAATTGTATTACTAAAAACCGTACCTGTTAAAAGGAGTCCCGTACCTGCAGTATAGGTTGTATTAACGTATGAGGTAATGTAGCCTGAATTATTAGTCCATTGTGAAATATTACCTGATTTGTTTGTAAAAGTTTGAGTGTTTGATGCAGTTGTTGTTCCGGTATTACTTGTCCACCCTGAATTGTTATTGAATATACTCAGAGGTATAGTTGAAATTTGCGTTTTTCTGCTTGACGTACCATCTACCACAACAATATCATCAGTTCCTATCAAAGTCCCTGATGCACTTAATTCATTTAGATCTAAGGTTAATGCTATTGTTTTATTAGCTGATTGATTAAGGGTAAATGATGTTGCTCCATCTAATCCTGTTCCCGTAGTTACAGATACTGTAGCATTGCTTACTGTAGGTAATGATGCTGAAGTTATATAACCTGAGTTATTAGTCCATTGACTAATATTACCAGATTTATTTGTAAACGTCTGTGTGTTAGAAGCTGTAGTTGTACCTGTGTTTGTTGTGTATCCCGCAGGGTTAGTTGCATTATAAGGAGTAAATCCTAACCCACCTGTAACATTTGCACTTGTAAGTGAAAGTGTTCCTCCTAAAGTAAGATTTCCTGAAGTGGTAACTGTACCAGTTAATGTTAATCCGCTAACTGTACCTGTAGTTCCTACTGAAGTAACTGTACCTGTGCTAGAACTTGTACCTGCCCCAATTAAAGATCTTACTTCAGCCGCAGATATACCTGAGTTTAAAGATGGGGTTGTACCATTTGATAAAATTGCTGGAGTACCTGTATCTGTAACCTTAGCAGTGTTAGCCGTAATAGCGTTAGCTTGTGCTGTAGTAATTGTTGTAATATTACCAGCTTTTGCTGTAGACGCTGTTGTACCAATTGCTAAATTAGATGTGCCTGTTGCACCAGTAGCTACAGCAGTAATTCTACCATAAGCATCTATTGTTATAGTATCAATTTTGGTTCCATTTGCACTAGAGCCGTATGCTCCAGCACCTGCACCTCCCGTAGCCATATTTAATGTTACAGACCCACTTGTGCCACCACCAGTTAAATTAGTTCCAGCAACTACTGCAGTAATGTCTCCTTGTGGTATTGTAGGAAAAGATGTAACATCACCTTGACCATTAATGTAATCTGTGCTGCCTCCTGTCCATAAAAAAGCTAAAGTACCAGATGTTGTAATTGGAGTTCCACTTAAAGACAAACCATCACCATCAATACTTGCCGCAACAGATGTAACAGTACCTGTATTTGTAGTATACCCAGAATTATTAGTCCATTGAGATATGTTATTGCTTGCAAGTCCTAAAGTTACAGAACCGGAAGTTCCACCTCCTGTTAATTTGTTTCCTGCTATAACATTGGTAATATCTCCTTGAGGAATACTAAAAGATGTAGTTAAAGTACCACCATCTTGTTGTGTTATTGTAATTGTTTTAGTTGATGTACCTGAATCACTAAGACCAGTTACCATATTATCATATGCAGAATTAGATTCTGTTGAACCACCACCTGACCAGGTTACTGCACCACCAACAGTTAAAGCATTTGTGCCGCCATTAAATGTTAATCCTGCATCACTTGTTATTCCGCTTGTTGAATTCCAATACGCAACTCTTCCTGATGAACCACTACCTGTTACATTGCCTACTTGAGTATTGTCTATTTTCTGCCAAGCATCTGTAGCTAGGTCAGAAAATACTGCCCAATCACCTACTGCCCAATCAGTAATACCATCTAAATTTGTGCTACCTGCAGTAGCAACAATATAATAGTATCCTGGTGTTCCAACTCCACTTGCTAATGAAGGAGAGTTTGTTGATGCATTCCAAGTACCTTGATAACTTAATACCCCTGTTAAAGCAGTATCAATAGCAGTTTGAATTTGAGCACCAGTTGCTAATGCTGCAGAACCACTACTAACTGCAGCTGTTACTGGTGTTAATGTTTTTGCTGTTGAACCAGATGAGGTTAAAGTAGAACTATTTCCAGTTGCAACGGTGTTTACTTGTCCAGTTGCACCAGTAGCCACTGCTGTAACTCTACCGTAAGCATCAACTGTAATTGTATCAATCTTAGTTGAATTTGAAGTTGAACCGTATGCCCCTGAACCAACTCCACCTGTTGCCATATTTACAGTGACACTTCCTGATGTACCGCCACCAGTTAAATTTGTGCCGGCTGTTACACCTGTAATGTCACCCACGTTAGTGGTATAACCCGCACCATTTGTTAACTGATTGTTGTTAGTAATACTATTATTAAGAGTAATTGTAGTATTGCCTGATTGATTTGCAGTAAATGTGCCTGAACCACTTAGTCCAGTTCCTCCTGTAACAGTTAATGTTCCATTACCAACGGATGGTAGTGAAGCTGAAGTTATATAACCTGCCCCATTAGTTATAGCGTTGTTATTTAAAGATATGTTAGCTGAACCATTAAATGATACACCTGCAATAGTTCTTGCTGTTTGTAATACTGTAGCAGAGCCTGCATTACCTGTTATAGTTGTTTGTACAATGTTTGGTGCGGTGTTGGTAATGGTCAACGTGCCACCGCTTGTGGTAGAGGTTAGCTCTGACTGGATTCCCGTGCCTTGTGCAAAGGTTACAGTTTCACCATTTGTGACCGTTGCCGTTTCAACTCCATTTCCTTCCTTGAGAATCCAAGATGACATTGAACCACCCGAAGAGGTTACATAGCCGGAGTCATTAGTCCATTGTGATATGTTTCCACTCTTGTTTGTAAATGTTTGTGTATTACTTGCTGTTGTAGTTCCTGTATTAGTTGTATAACCTGCTCCGTTTGTGAGTTGATTATTATTTGTTATAGAACAGTTTAGAGTTACACTACCCGATGTACCACCACCTGTCATACCCGTACCGGCAACTACCGCAGTAATGTCACCTTGAGGAATACTTGGGAATGATATAAGGTCACCGGTACCATTAATATACTCTCCTGCCGAACCTATAAAGCTAATCTCTAAATCACCGCTAGTAGTGATAGGAGTATTTGAAATTCCAATAGAATTACCGTTAGTTACAACAAGACCTACCGAGGTTACTGTTCCTGTACTACTTGAAGTACCTGCTCCAATTAAAGACCTTATTTCTGCTGCTGTTACTCCAGTAGCTAATGTAGGTGTACCACCTCCACTAAATATACCAGGTTCAGCAAAAGTAGTGTAAGCAGAATCATTGGTCCATTGAGATATGTTTCCTGATTTATTTGTAAAGGTCTGTATACCCGCTAAGGTTGCAACAGTTGCATCAATAGTAATATTATTAGCATTAGCTGTAATACCTGTACCTC
>Ga0307488_10000628_pt1 | contig 29230 bp, 29 predicted proteins | sample SB02metaG_FD_202248 | JGI IMG/M metagenome (GOLD analysis project Ga0307488, IMG submission 202248) | Sea-ice brine microbial communities from Beaufort Sea near Barrow, Alaska, United States - SB 0.2 | ecosystem: Environmental > Aquatic > Marine > Coastal | place: USA: Alaska | collected...
TATTCAATTTGATGAAGCCACTGCCATTCTTGCTGGCGATGGTCTGCAGTCTCTGGCCTTTCAGCAACTCTGTGAACTCTCCAAGCCCTCTGAACACTCCAAGCCCTCTGAGCTTTCAGAGCTTTCAGAGCTTTCACCAACAATAGTCGTTGAGCTTGTCTCGATACTGTCGCGATTGGGCGGTTGCAGCGGTATGGTGGCGGGTCAGGCGATTGATCTGGCAGCGACCGGCTCGGTGCTCGAACTCGATGCACTAAAGGTTATGCATGCTCACAAGACCGGCGCTCTGATTGAAGCGAGCGTCTTAATGGGCGCACTGGCCACGGGTCAGGCGAGCAAGGAGCAGCTGGCAGCGCTAAAAGAGTTTGCCCGAGCCATAGGTCTGGCGTTCCAGATTCAGGACGATATTCTCGATGTGGAGAGTTCCACCGAACAGCTCGGCAAGCAACAGGGATCAGACGCGACGAATCTTAAATCGACCTATACTTCGATCTTAGGCCTTGAACAGGCGCGCAGTGAAGCGGCGAAACTCTTCGATCAGAGCATGGAGATACTGGAAGGCTTTGGCGCAAAAGCTGACCCCCTGCGAGCAATTGCCGCGTTTATTGTTAAGCGTAATCACTGATTGGGGCGATCGATCAGGGCGTGGTTATTCGACAACAAACAACGCCGCAAAGCGGAACCGACTGAGCATTTGCTGTAGTATCTGTGGCTACGGCTAAAACCCTATTAACGACATAACACTTAATGACATAACAGCATGGCAAAGACGTTTAACGAAATTCCCCACACACGACCGCAGACCCCACTGTTAGACACGGTTAGTGCGCCTGCCGATCTACGTCATATGGATTCTGCGCAGCTGGAAACACTGGCGGATGAGCTGCGTGCGTTTATTCTCTATTGCGTGGGTAAGACCGGAGGCCACTTTGGCGCCGGACTTGGGGTCACTGAATTAACCATTGCCCTGCACCATGTTTATAACACTCCCGACGATCGCTTGGTCTGGGATGTGGGTCACCAGACCTATCCGCACAAAATACTTACCGGCCGTCGCGAACAGATGCTCAGCATGCGCCAGAAAGACGGTCTGTCAGGCTTTCCGAAACGCAGTGAGAGCCACTTTGACACGTTCGGTGTCGGCCACTCAAGCACCTCTATCAGTGCTGCGTTAGGCATGGCCATGGCCTCCTCGCAACTGGGCGAGGAACGCCGAGCTGTAGCGATAATGGGCGATGGGGCGATGACCGCGGGCATGGCTTTTGAGGCGTTGAACCATGCCTCCCATGTGGACAAAAATCTGCTGGTGGTACTCAACGACAATCAAATGTCGATCTCGCGCAACGTCGGCGGGCTTTCAACGTATTTCTCTAAACTCTGGTCGAGCAGGATCTACACCCAGTTTCGCGAGAGCGGTAAAAAAGCCTTGAGCGGCATGCCCCATGCGAGAAATTTTGTCCGTCGCACCGAAGAATATATGAAGAGCATGGTGTCGCCGGCGACGATTTTTGAGGAGCTGGGTTTTTACTATGTTGGCCCTTTAGATGGCCATGATCTGCCACTGTTAGTCGAGACATTGCGCAAGCTCAAAGAGATTAAGGGCGCGGTGCTGCTGCACATTATTACTCACAAGGGCAAAGGCTTTGCCCCAGCCGAGAATGATCCGGTGGGTTATCACGCACTAAACAAAATTGAACCCAAGCAGGCAATCAAACCGGCGGCAACTAAGCCTGCCACAACGGCTAAACCAAAGTATCAAAAAGTCTTTGGTGACTGGCTCTGCGATATGGCCGAGCAAGACAACCGATTAGTGGGCATCACTCCCGCTATGTGCGATGGCTCGGGAATGAATGAATTTGCCGAACGCTTTCCTGAACGCTTTGAAGATGTGGCGATTGCCGAACAACATGCGGTGACCCTGGCCGCGGGTATGGCCTGTGAGGGATCAAAGCCAGTGGTGGCGATCTACTCAACCTTTTTACAGCGCGCCTACGATCAGCTAATTCACGATGTCGCTATACAGAATCTCGATGTGCTGTTTGCTCTCGATCGCGCCGGTTTGGTTGGCGAAGACGGCGCAACCCACGCCGGTGCCTATGATATTAGCTACCTGCGCTGTATCCCCAATATGGTGATCATGGCGCCCTCCGATGAAAATGAAACCCGGCAGCTGCTGTATACCGGCTATATGCATTCAGGTCCTGCGGCGGTGCGTTATCCCCGTGGCACTGGCCCAGGCGCGGTGATAGAGCAACAGATGACGGCACTGCCATTGGGCAAGGGCCTAATGGCTCGCAAAGGTGCTGGTGTCGCGATCCTTAACTTTGGCACGCTACTCACCACTGGCCTTGAAGTGGCCGAGACACTTAATGCCTCAGTGGCGGATATGCGCTTTGTTAAGCCCATTGATGAGCAGTTGATTCGTGATCTGGCCGAGACACATCAGCTCTTGGTTACGCTGGAAGAAAATAGTACTGCTGGCGGTGCCGGTTCTGCTGTCAGCGAGTTTCTCGCTGAGCAGGGCATTGTTATGCCAGTTCTACATCTGGGTCTGCCTGATCGTTTTGTCGATCATGGCAACCACGCGCAACAACTTGAAAGTGTCGGCCTAGATTCGGCGACCATTTTAGCCACTATCGAAAAACGCCTGGCGCTATTAGCACCTCCCGTTCAGGCGATACAATAATAATTCGGAGTTCAAATAATGAAGCTTTATGATTACGCCGCAGCACCCAATCCTCGTCGAGTGAGAATGTTTCTCGCTGAAAAAAATATTCAGATTGAAACCATTCAGATCGATATCAGAAATAGTGAGCAAAAATCTGAGGCCTTTCTGAAGATTAACCCGCTCGGCGAAGTGCCTGTTTTGGAACTCGATGATGGGACTTCAATCAATCAGGTTCATGCTATCTGCCGCTATATAGAAGAAGTCTACCCAGAGAACCCACTGCTCGGACGCACCCCATTCGAGAAGGCCTTGGTTGAATCGTCCAACCATCAGCTCAATATGAATGGCATAGTGGCCGTCACCGAAGGTTTTAGAAACTCTAACCCAATGTTTGAAGGTCGTGCCATGGCTGGCCCAAACCCCTACGCACAAATTCCTGCGCTGGCTGAGCGGGGAATGTTGCGAGTGGATAATTTATTCCGTGATTTGGATGCGCATTTTGCCGGCAGCGAATTTATCATTGGCGACTATTTCTCGGTTGCCGATATCACCGCATTTACCACTATCGACTTTGCCCGCTGGATCAAAAAGGCCATTCCAGAAGACTGCGTAAATCTTCAGCGCTGGTACGATCAGGTTAATTCGCGTCCTAGCGCCAAGGCCTAAGAGTAACGGCCACTTGTCTAGGTAGTTCAAGACAGCAAACGTAAAAAAGGCCCCTATTAAGGGGCCTTTTTTGTTTATCACTTTAACCGTGTTAACTATTTCAATATTTTAGAAGCTCCATTTCACATCCAGTGCCACCATAGTACCCGGCTGCTCTTCATGGGTGACCACCGAATTTTGGGTGATCTCAATTTTTTCATCGAGCAGATTTTTAAGTTTTAACTTAACCGTAAACTGTTCAGTAGGATAGAAAAAATAGGTCGCATCCAAGGAGTTAAACGGCTGCTCATAGGCGTCCGGTGAGCCGTTTCGTCCAGCAAAATACAGTCGCTCACCAAATACGTTATAAATCAGCATGGCACTGTGTTTGCCATCTTCTGAGTCATAACCCAATTGCATGTTAACCGCATAATCAGACGCTCCGGCCATGGGTCGAGTCGCATTAGTCGGCGCATCGGCAAATTCCCCGGCGGTGAGCTCAGAGTCAAGCACGGTCATATTACCGGCGACAAAGAAGGATTCAAAACGACCACCGATAAAGCCCAAACCCTTCAAACCCTCAAGCTCTAAACCATAGACAGTAGAACTCTCAGCGTTGACAATTTCCGTGGCTAGGGCTTCTTCAAAGGCTGCTGCCTCAAAGAATTCAATCGGATCTTGAATATCTTTGTAGAACAGCGACGCGGTAAAATTGTCCCCATCGGAGAAGAACCATTCAGCGCGCAGATCATAGTTGGTTACGGTGGCTGGAGTCACATTGGCATTACCACTAACCCGAGCGCCGGTGATCGGATCCAAATAACTTGAGGGGGTAATCTCCCGCAGATCTGGACGCACTAATGTCTCACTGTAGCCAAAGCGCAATTGAAAATCTTCAGCCCAGAAATCCGGCTTGATGTAGACAACAGAAAGCGAAGGATAGAAGTCATCTTCTTTGAACACTGAGTTTGACAGCGTAGTTTCATTACAGCTGATCTGGCAGCCTTCAAATTTCAGAGGATTCCAGGGAATACCCACTTGGTTGTAATCTTCCCAACGGGCTCCGAGCATTATTCTCCAGGTCTCATCATAGAGCAGGTCAATGGTGCCGTAGGCCGAGGTGTTAGTCAGGGCTGCCAGGTAGCTTTCACCATTACTGCCGATCACTGCAACATTAAAACCGTTGTCGACATCGAGAATATTGGCATCACTGAATATCTCCGACACTGTGCCTACCGAGCTCTGGGCAACGGCGCTGTCATCTGTGCCCAAGCCAAACTGTAACTGCTCGTAGCTGCGGGTTTTCTGTGAGTAGCGATAGCCGCCGGTTAAGGTGAGGTCGGCAAACGACATCATCAGTGGCAACTTGAAGTCATAGCCGTAGCTCTCGACATCATCATTGAGATCGGTAAACCGAAAGTCAGCGGCCGAGGCCGAGGCCTGGAGGTTTTGTGCACTAACCTCTGCGGTAGCAGAATCAACGGCGGTTTTGAAAAGAATATTGGTTTCATTGGGAATATCTGTGCGCGAGGTTGCGTCAGAATAGAACCAATCGAAGGTCAGTTCATCGAGCCATTCGAAATTATCGAAGCCAACCAGATCTCGAGTGATACCGCCAAAGCGATGAAAACCGCGGATTTGATTAACGCTTAGATTGCGCTCTTCAAAGCGTGTTTTGTACTGACGAAAACCCTGGCCATCGCTGAGCGGAAAGCTTGAGGTATAGCTATCGGTAATCGACGCTTTATCATCAGTGTTACGCAAAAAGATACTGGTGGTCTCAATGCGGTGATCGTCATACCAGCGCCAGCCGAAGTTCGCATTACCGGTCATATTAACGCTGTAAGTCGACTCCTTTTTGGCGGCAAAAATATCCTCTGGATCGCCAAATGAACGGTCGATTGAATCTTTATTGGCCCACTCACTGCCGTAGACACCGCCGAGCATAAAGCCCAGTTCCATACCGTTATCTAAGTAAAAATTATTGCCAATATTAGTTTCGATGCTGCCGTTAATATCGTCTGCCTGCGCGCTGATATCGACATTGCGATTTAGGTGCAGTGCCAGATTTCGGTTGATCGCTTCGGCATCGGCTAAGGTTTTGGTGCCGTCACCGAGATTAATACGGTTGAGAATATTAATCGCGCCCAGTGAACCGCCGTACATATTGACTGCAGACATTAGCTCGCTCGAGAGACTACGTGTACCGTCGTCTGTTCCTAAGCTGTCATCGCTACCACCACTGTAGGAAAGTACATCGCCGCGAGTATCAATATTTTGTTTGGTGCCCACTTCTATAGTGAACATAAACTGGTCTGGAATACTACGTGTGCGAATATCAATCAGGCCGCCACTAAAAGCGGCTGGCATTTCTGCGGAGTAACTTTTTTTAACTGCGATGGATTTCAAAATTGAGGTTGGAAAAATATCCAGAGGAATCACATTTCGAGTTAGGTCCGGTGATGGGATCACCGCGCCATTTAACAATGAGTTGGAGTAGCGTTCACCGAGTCCACGAATAAATACGAACTTGTCATCCACCAGAGTGACACCAGGCACTCGTCGCAGGGCCGATGCGACAGTCGAGTCGCCAATACGGCCGATGGTCTCGGCATCAATAATGTCGGCAACCACATCGCTTTCCAGACGTTCAACGATCACATCATCAGCGGCGCTTTTTAACTTGGCAAAAACGATAACCTCTTCTAGAACGGGCTCATCTGCAATACTTTTCATTTGTGCGAATACAGACCCGCTCATGCCCAATAGGCTGACGGCGATGATCTGTGCGCTGAGTAATTTAATTTTATATGTCATATCTGGACCTATAGCATGTGCGATTGAAAGCGTTAGGGATTGAAAGGCTTTGGAATTGAAAGCTTTTTGAATTGAAAGCCTTGGCTATTAAAAGCATTTGAACTTGACCCTAACTGAAGTTGAAAAGGGCACCGCATCGCGGCACCCTTTGTTAAACAACCTGGTCATTCTTCAGGTCTTACTCGAACCATAATGGTTGAGCGCGGCTGCCTTCATGCAATCCATAAGTCCAGCCAGCAGTCCAATCGTTGTCGGCTGAAACTGCGCCGAGAATGGTTGAGCCAACAGGTGTCGGAATGGTCTCTGTACCAACAACCATGTCGGCTACTGGAACTGAGTAGAAGCCATTGAGAATAACCAAATTAGCATTGCTAGTGGCAGTTGGGTCGTCGCCAGCTTCAGCTGTTTGGTAGAGCAGGTTGCCAGAGGCAGTTAACCAGTCAGCAGTCGAGGTGCCGTTTGGCAGACTATTGCCTTTGGTCAGATCTTGGCAGGCAAGAATTGAAGAGGTGACTACTAGATCTCCGTCCTGTGCTGCTTGCTGTCCTTCGTTATCGAGACGGAAGCACCAGTTAAAGTCTGTATCACCGATCAATTCGTCAGCGCCGTAGGATCCAGTCACAATAGCGTTTTGAATCGTTGGGAAATGAGCTTCACGAATACGCAGGCCCTGGCCTTCTTCGTGGGTACCTGTTTGGTTAGCAGAGATAATACAGGTCAGGTTTTTAATCGTTGCCTTAGAGTTCAAACCACGAGCGATAAAGTCATCGATAGTTGCTTGATCTTTGCTTGAGTAGCTGCCGATACCATCAGATTCAACACAGCGGTTACCGTCAGTCGCTGACTGAATAACCAATGCATTGGTAATCGTTCCGCGATAGCCTTCATCTATATCGATGGCATCATCACGCACATACATAGCAACGTAGTTAGTGATATCAACCGCACCACCAAAGAACTCAATACCGTCGTCGTAGACGCTGTAGACTTCAAGGTTTTCAATCAGCGTGCCGTTACCGACCGCGTTAAACGCAATACCGTTTAGCTCGTTGCCTGGCGCTACTTCAGCACCGGTGTGCTTGACGATCAGATACTTTAATACGCCAGAGTTGTCGGCATTGTTGTCACCGCCATAGTGGCTCTCGCCAACGTCTGCTTTACCTTCAGATGCAACGTGACAGTCGCTTGTCACAACATCGGGGTAAGTACCAGTGTAAGCACATTTGTTGGTCACACCGAAGCCGTTGATAACCAAACCGCCCCACTCGCCAACATCTTCCGGGCCGACAGTACCGAAGATAGCGTCAGTCTGTGAGGTGAGGGTAATAGGCGCTGTGGCAGTTCCGTTAGCGCGCATTTGTGAACCGCGGTTAACAACCATAAAGTCGTCAGCACTGCGGAAGGCTAAAGTTGTTCCAGCGGCAATCGTTAATACTGGGCCATCGCCACCTTCAGACAGTTCAGCCGTTGCAAGATCGGCATCTGATGAGTAGTTTTGGCCGACAACCAAGCTGCCTTCAAATACGTGTACGCCGGTGCCGATATTAGGCACCGCTAGGTCAAAAGTCAGTGGGTTATCAATATCCACAAAACCCTTTGAGTAGATGCAGTTAGTACCGTCGAATGATCCCTGAGAGACAGTGCCGGCCAAAGTGTAAGAGGCACAGCTAACATCTGTGTTGGTACTACCTTCGTTGGTAACATTGGTGACTGTGTCGCCAATGGATGTAGAGTTAGCCGGGGCGATATTGATATCACCGCCGCCACAACCAGTCAGAGCTAATGCAACCGCACTGGAAAGAATTAGTTTATTAATAGACATTGGAAACTCCCGATAAATTTTGTATTAAGATTTAGATCGGGGTTAAATTAACAGTGCTTGATGACGTTTAAATGAAAATTTCGTGACAGTTCTGTGACAGTCTATTTTGATACTTAGATGGAACACTTAAGAAAAAAAGGACAAAAAAAAGCGGAAGCCAAAACTTCCGCTGCAGGACATTTTTCCGGCCCCTATCTCTGGTGACGAATATCTTTGCCCTTAACCACAAAAACAATTTGCTCACAGAGATTTTTGGCGTGATCGCCAATCCGTTCGAGAGAGCGAACCACCCAGAGAATATTAATCACTCGACTAATACTGCGCGGGTCTTCCATCATATAAGTGGCCAGTTCACGCAGAGCAGTTTTGTACTCTTGGTCAATCTGCTTATCTTCTTCAATAGTGCGCATGGCAGCGTCAACATCGAAGCGGGCGAAGGCGTCTAGGGCATTGCTAAGCATGCTGACAACCGATTGGCCGAGGTGGCGGACTTCGGTGTAACCTTTCGATGAGCCACTCTCACCGGCAAGAATCAGTGCGTGGTTGGCAATTTTTTTAGCTTCGTCGCCGATACGCTCGAGATCATTGACTGCCTTGGTCACCATCATCACCAGACGCAAATCACTGGCCGCTGGCTGACGCCGGGCAATAATCAAGATGCAGGCCTCGTCTATATCGACTTCCATATTATCGACTAGCTGCTCTTCTTTGATCACCTCTTCGGCGAGCTGACTGTCGGCTTCGCCAATGGCGCGAATCGCATTTTGCAGCTGCTGCTCAACCTTGCCGCCCATTTCCATCAGGCGTGTGCGAATTTCTTCGAGCTCTTCATCGAACTGCTTCATGTAATGATTTTCGAACGTCATCTTGTCCATAGTCTTCTCCGCTTAGCTCCTTTGGCTGCTTAGCTACTCTGGCCTAAGCCAATTAAAATTTTTGCGCCCTGCCACTCTATCACTCAACCAAAACGACCGGTTATATAGGCTTCGGTGAGTTCGTGCTCGGGCATGGTAAATACCTGCTCAGTGGGATTCACTTCGATCAGCCGGCCAAGGTGGAAATAGGCGGTGCGATGTGAAACGCGAGCAGCCTGCTGCATCGAGTGGGTCACTATAGCAATGGTAAAGTTCTGGCTCAGCTCTTCGATCAGCTCTTCAATTTTTGCCGTGGCAATGGGATCCAGTGCCGAACAGGGCTCATCCATCAGAATTACTTCGGGGCTCACAGCAATGGCTCTAGCAATACAGAGTCGCTGCTGCTGACCGCCGGATAGACCGGTGCCCGACTGATGCAGACGCTCTTTAACTTCTTCCCAGAGGCTTGCCTTGCGCAGACTGTTTTCAACGATCTCGTCGAGATCCACTCGGGTATCTGCCAAGCCGTGAATCTTGGGGCCGTAGGCGACATTGTCATAGATCGACTTGGGAAACGGGTTGGGCTTTTGAAAGACCATTCCGACCCTGGCGCGCAACTCAACAACATCCAGCTTAGGAGCGTAGAGGTTTTCACCGTCCATGCAAATTTCACCCTCGACGCGGCAGCTTTCAACCGTATCATTCATGCGATTTAACGAGCGCAAGAAAGTCGACTTGCCACAGCCCGATGGGCCAATCATGGCAATCACTTCGTTCTTGGCGATATCCACACTGACATCGTAAATCGCCTGTTTGTCATCGTAGAAAACGTTGACATTGCGCATGGTCATCTTCGGCGCTTCAGTAAAACAGTTGCCCACAGTGACCTGATTATCGGCCACTTCGAGATTCTGTTTTACTTCAGACTTTGCGCCCATTACTGAGCTTGCGCGGTCGATTGCATTCATAGGTTTTTCCTTTCTACCAGCGACGTTCAAGGCGCTTGCGCAACCACACGGCGGATGTATTCATAACAATTAAAAAGCTCAGCAGCACCATAATGGCGGCGGAGGTTTTTTCGATAAAGGCTCGCTCTGGACTGTCGGCCCAGAGAAAAATTTGCACTGGCAGAACCGTTGCCGGATCACTGAAGCCACCGGGGATATCAACAATAAAGGCGACCATACCAATCATCAGCAACGGAGCCGACTCTCCCAGGGCCTGAGCCATACCGATAATCGCACCGGTCAGCATACCGGGTAAGGCCAGGGGCAGCACATGGTGCAGGACCATCTGATATTTCGACGCACCCATGCCCAGGGCCGCTTCACGAATCGACGGCGGCACTGACTTAATGGCCGCACGGCTGGTGATAATAATCGTCGGCAAGGTCATCAGGGTCAGCACCAGTCCACCGACAATCGGCACCGATCGCGGAACATGGAAAAAATTAATAAAGATTGCCAGACCCAACAGGCCAAAGATAATCGATGGCACGGCGGCGAGGTTGTTAATATTCACCTCAATGAAATCAGTCCAGCCATTTTTCGGGGCGAACTCTTCAAGATAGATAGCCGCTGCGACACCAATTGGAAAAGACAGCATCAGGGTCAGTAACAGGGTAAACAGCGAGCCCATCACAGCGCCTCGAATACCCGCCTGCTCCGGCTCTCGGGAATCACCCCGGGTAAAGAGGTTGCTGTTAAATTGCAGGCGTATCTTGCCTTGGTCATGCAGTTCGCCAATCCACTCTACCTGTTTGTCAGAGAGTCGCGCGGCATAGGGTTCGCCATCGAGCCAGGACTTATAATAAGTATCTATATCATCGTCGGCCAGTATCCAAATGGTTTCACGGGTACCCAATAACATGGGGTTGGCGAGCAGCCGATCCTTGAGATCAAAGCCGGAACCATTGCTCACCAGGCCATAGAGGCTGCGTTTCTCACTGCGCCCGGACACTCCCGGAAACTGCTCACGCAAGGCCTGCTTGGGAACCGCCTGCCAATTACCCAGTATCAATTGCTTTTGGTCGGTAAGATTGTCTACACCAATCAGGTCCTGATCGTATTCGACTTCCAGCTGCAGATAAGCAATGCGGAAAGCGCCGTGACCTTTGCTGACAATGTCGGTAAACAATACGGTAACCGCGGCCAGGCCAATAAAGATGGCGAGACGACCATACCAACGAAAAAGCCGCTCCGAACGATTGCGTCGGCTGAGGGATTTTCGGATTTTTTCCAAATTATTTACTGGCTTAGTCATATTGCTCTCGATATTTCTTAACAATCTGTAGGGCAAAAATATTCAGCATCAGGGTGACCACAAACAGCATCAAGCCCAGGGCAAAAGCGGCCAATGTTTTCGGACTATCAAATTCCTGATCGCCGGTTAGCAAGGTAACGATCTGCACCGTAACCGTGGTCACTGATTCAAGCGGGTTGGCGGTCAGCTTGGCAGCCATACCGGCTGCCATGACTACAATCATGGTTTCACCGATGGCGCGGGATACGGCGAGCATAATGCCACCGACAATACCCGGCAGTGCAGCGGGAATAATCACGTTGCGCACGGTTTCAGATTTGGTTGCCCCCATGGCCAGTGAACCATCGCGCATTGACTGAGGCACGGCGGTGATCACATCGTCAGCTAGGGAAGAGATAAAGGGAATAATCATCACCCCCATCACACCACCTGCTGCCAATGCACTTTCAGAGGAGACGGTAAGGCCGAAGCTAGCGCCGAGATCGCGTAAAAATGGCGCCACGGTTAAAGCGGCAAAAAAGCCGTAAACCACGGTCGGGATACCGGCGAGGACTTCCAGTGCTGGCTTGGCAATGCTGCGCACCGATTTGCTCGCGTATTCGGCAAGATAAATTGCCGACATCAGGCCCACTGGTACGGCGATGCACATAGCGACAGCTGAGATTAATAAGGTACCAACAAATAATGGCACCGCACCAAAGCTGCCTGAGGAGCCCACCTGATCTTCGCGGATTGCAGTTTGCGGACTCCAATCAAGGCCGAAGACAAAGTCATCTATGGGCACTGATCGAAAGAATTGAATGGATTCAAACAGGACTGAGAGAACAATACCCAGAGTGGTAAAGATCGCCACACAGGCGCAGGCTAGGAGTAATTTCTCCATAACCTTTTCAACCCGGGGACGGGCGCGAAACGTCGAGGAGATCCGCGACCAGCTCCAGCCAAATCCAATAAGCGACAGGGTCATCATCAGTGCGGTCAGGGACCAGCGAGAGATCACCTGTAACCGAAGCATCAGATCTGCAGCAATAACCAGTGCTGGGTCTTCACCTTTGCGCGGCAGTACGCCTTCCGCAAGGTTGGTGACTTTGTTCATCAGCAAATTTTCGCCGCTGCTCTCTGTCACCATGCCGCCTGCTGCCAGAGACTTGAGCACTATGCTATTAATCAGCGGGCCATCAAAGATCATCCACAGACCTAACAGCACCAGTGACGGCAGTGCGCACCAGAGGGCCACATGGGCGCCATAATAGGACGGCAAGGAGTGAATATGGCGAATTCCGCCCAGGGGTTTAGCTAGGGCCAATGAACGGCCGCGACCCAAATAAAAGGCAAAAAGCCCCAACCCGAGTATCAGTATTAAAATATTTGTCGCTTCCATATTACTGGCACAATCTCGTCAGATAAAAAAACAGCCCAGCCTAATTGGCCGGGCTGTACTGTGACAACTTATGGGGCTTAATTCAATCCTTCTTTACCGCTCATAGGGACCAAACCGCGAGTATTTTCAGCCATGGCTCGACGCTCTTTAATGGGCAGTGGGATCATGCCTTTTTCCGCAAGATAACCCTCTTCGCCCCAGGCTTTTTCGCTAGTGAACTCGTTCAGATAACCTTGCATACCAGGCACAACACCAACGTGGGCTTTCTTCACATAAAAGTACAACGGACGGGAAATCGGGTATGACTTGTCGGCGATAGATTCGAAAGTTGGCTCAACAGACTCAATCATTGATCCCTGAACCTTGTCAGCATTCTGGTCGAGAAAGCTAAATCCAAAGACACCTAATGCAGCGGGATTAGCTTCGAGCTTTTGCACGATCAGGTTGTCGTTTTCACCAGCTTCTATATAGGCGCCATCTTCACGAATGGTGTGACAAACTTCTTTAAAGGCATGCTTGTCAGTTTTCTTTAGTGCGGCGATCCAATCGATTGCCTTACAACCGCCTTCCAAACCCAACTCAGCAAATGCATCGCGAGTACCGGAAGTGGGCGGGGGACCCATTACTTCGATAGCCGTGTCAGGCAGTGCTGGATTAACGTCTTTCCAGGTTTTGTAGGGGTTTTCGATTAACTCGCCAGCTACAGCGCCTGGCACCTTGGCAGCCAGTGCCAAAAAGATGTCCTTGCGGGTCAGCTGCATAGGAGCAACCTTTATCGAGTTGGCAATAACAATACCGTCATAGCCTATATGAACTTCGATAATGTCTTTTACGCCATTAGTCTGACACTTTTCAAACTCAGAGGCTTTCATACGACGTGAAGAGTTAGTGATATCCGGGTAGTTGGTGCCAACACCAGAACAAAACAATTTCATGCCACCGCCAGAACCTGTGGACTCAATCTTAGGTGTCGGCTTGCCGCTAGATCGGCCGTAACGCTCAGCGACCACGGTAGAAAAAGGATAGACAGTCGAAGAACCTACAACTTCAATGCTATCTCGTGCTAGGGCAGAAGATGCTGCTGCCACCGATGCTGCTGCCAGTAACATGGCTAAAAGGTTAGTACGCTTGTTCATATTTCTCTCCACAATAGGGCACAGACTGTGCTGCTAAGTAATAAATTTTTGCTTGCCCAGCTAGACTATGAAATTTGTGTGACAGAAATATGACAAAATCCGCCGAAAGGGCAATCGAGGACCGAATTATGAAATTTTTATGGCATTTTTATGACTGTCACAATAATGTCATATTTTGGACATAGAGTTGTCACCCTGCTGTCATAAAGCAGCTGACTATTTAACCGACTATTTAGCTTATTAACCTTGTAGTAATTTAATTTTTGGGGATTTTGTATGAAAAAGGTACTTCTTTCTGCCGCAGTGGCCTCCACCTTAAGCCTCGCCTCTTACGGCTTCGCGGACGGCCCTATCGACAGCACTATTTACGGTAAAGTTAATGTCTCGGTAGTCAATGCCGACAGTGACTCGACTGACCAATGGAAACTGAACAGCAATGCATCACGTCTTGGCGTTAAAGGTAAGACTGAAATCGCCGACGGCCTCTACGCGGTATATAAAGCAGAATTCGAGATTGCCGTTGATGATGGCGACGCAAAAAATGGCCAGACCTTTACCCAGCGCAACATAATGGCTGGTATTAGAGGTAGCTTTGGTACTGTATGGGCTGGCAAGCACGACTCACCGACTAAACTGGCACAGGATAAAATTGATCTGTTTAATGACCTTGAAGGCGATATTAAAAATACCTTTGAGGGCGAGAATCGCGTTTCCAATATAGTTGCCTATACCTCTCCAACTATTAATGGCTTCGCCACTACTGTTGCTATGATGCCTGGCGAAGGCGTCGATGTTGACGGTGATGGCAATGACGACACTGGCCTAGCTGATGGCATCTCTTACTCTGTTAGCTACACCAAAGACAATCTTTATATCGCCGTTGCCGGTGACCAAGATGTCGACAGCCAAGACCTGATGCGCATTGTTGCTCAGTACAAAATAGACGCGCTGAAGCTTGGCGTAATGTACCAGCAGAACGAAGATAACCTGGGTGCCAAGGACGAATCAGGTTTCTTTGTTAGCGCCGCCTACAGCCTCGACAGCAAAACAACACTCAAGGCGCAGTACGGTTCAATTGAAGATGATGCCGATGGCGATAAAGAAGACTCACTGTCACTGGGTGCTGATTACAAGTTAGCCAAAGGGACTAAGGTCTATGTGTTTTACACTGACAACACAGACTCTTCTGTTGGCAAAGCTGATTCAGACGCCACTGCCTATGGTTTAGGTATGGAACATAAGTTCTAAGTACCGCCTCTAAGCTTCAAAGCCAGATTAAAAAGGTGGATCTCTTCGGGGGTTCACCTTTTTTTTGCGGTTAACTAAAGCTAACAACTCAGGCTAAAATGCCATATCGATTACTTTACTCACCGAGGCCGCCATTATGCGCAGCACAAACAGCCATCAAGAATCACTAGCTAACCGCTCACTGCTGAGCGGTATCAAACTTATCTGTGTAGCCGGCCTACTGCTGTCCGCTAATGTATTCGGCGCCTGTGACTTTGATACCGACGACGCAGACTCACCGAATTTTATGGACCGAATTATTGACTGCGAGAAAGAGTCGAAAGCCAAACCGAGCACGAAAGAATCGGTCGACGCTGCAACCACTGAGCTCTATGGTGATGGCACAGTCAATCCAGTCTCTGGCATGGCTGAACGACCCATTGCGGCTCCGGGTTCGATGAATCATAGCCCGAGCAAGTCCTTTGCCGCTCGACAGAGCTATTCCCTGCGACCCAATGCAAAGTTTGAGGAGTCGGTGACTATTGCCATTCAGCGCCTGCATATTGAGATGGCCCATTACTGTGCCAAAGGTTGGGCGGTCGAACGTCAGTGGAGTGACGCTGATGAGCAGCGAGAAGGGGATTTTTATCTACATTATTTGTTTCGCTGCGCGGGCTAGGGCGTCGTTCGTCAGCTAATAGTTGTAATTTAAGGCAGCATTACCGAGATAGCCGGTTAGTAGGTTTACCTATACGTCTTGACCTTCCGGCCGCTGGAAGGTCTATAGTTCTCCATACGTGTTATCAGTGTGGAGCAGGGTATGAAAATTGGAGAACTCGCCACCCTTAGTGGTGTATCGGTCAAATCTATTCGCTACTACGAAGCGGAAGGTATTCTGGCAGCACCTCGGCGACAAGAAAATGGCTACAGGTACTACGTCAAAACCGCGGTGGCCGAATTGATATTCCTCCGCCAGTCCCGCCAGTTTGGTTTTACCCTCAACGAATGCCGCCAACTGCTTCAACTATGGCGCGACCCCAACCGCCGCAGCGCGGAAGTCCATCAGCTAGTTACCCGTCGACAACAACAGGTTGAGCAACAGATTACCGACCTTAAGTCCATGCATGGGCTACTGAGTGAGTTACTCACTCGCTGCGCAGCCGATGATTCGCCGGAATGCGCCATTATTGATTCCCTATCGGAGAAAAGCTCATGAGTGATTGTTGCCCACCGACTAATCCAGTTGCTAAACCTCGCCCGGACTATCTCCTCTGGTTCTCAGCTACAGCCGTAGTCATCGGTTACTTACTCTTTTGGTTGGTCGCTGACAAGACCTCTATGCCTGCATGGCTGGCGATCATGAGCGAAGGGATTTTCGAACTAGTCAATAAAATGTGGGTGGGTCTGGTGGCGGCGGTTGTATTTGTTGGTTTACTCGAGCGCATCCCGCGAGAGCTGGTGATGTCGGCCCTAGGCCAAGGTGGCACCACCAAAGGCATTATTCGCGCCACCTTAGCCGGCGTTGCCTTAGACCTGTGCAGCCATGGCATACTCATGGTCGGCGCCAAACTCTATGAAAGGGGAGCCAGCATCGGCCAGTTAATGGCGTTCTTGATCGCCAGCCCTTGGAACTCTCTGTCACTCACCATCATTATGATCAGCTTAATTGGCTGGCAGTGGACGCTGCTGTTTATTGTCCTGTCCATGGTGATCGGTATGGTTACCGGTATTCTCTTTGATCGCCTGGTCGCCAAGGGGACATTACCGTCCAACCCGCATAAAATTGAAACCCCAAACCCGCAGCCACTGTGGCCTGGGATTGTCGCGGTCATCAAAACGGCAAAATGGACACCCGCCGCTCTGGGTCGTCTATTAATCGATGGCCTCCGCGACTCGCGGATGGTATTCCGCTGGCTGCTGTTCGGCATTGTTCTCGCCGTACTGATCCGCGCCCTTGTACCTCTGGACTTATACCAGAATTACTTTGGCCCAACAGTGGTTGGCCTGTTACTCACCCTACTCGCTGCCACCATTATCGAAGTCTGCTCCGAAGGTTCAACCCCGATTGCTGCAGACCTGCTGACGCGCGCCGCTGCGCCGGGCAATGGCTTTACCTTTTTAATGGCTGGGGTGGCCACGGATTACACCGAAATCATGGTACTGAGGGATGTCACCAAGTCCTGGAAAATTGCCCTTTTTCTGCCATTGATTACTATGCCGCAGGTACTTCTAATTGGCTGGATGTTGAATGTGGCGAGCATTGGGTAAGAGTTGCGACGACTTAGCTTAGTGGATTGGAATATCTAGCTTCTGGGCTTTTTAGCTTCGTGGACCCAGAGGAAACCGGCAGACAAATTCTGCGCCCTGCCCGAGCCGGCTGTTAATTGTCAGCCTACCATCACAGCGCGACAGCGCGTGTTTGACGATTGCCAGACCTAAACCCGTGCCGCCCGTATCGGAGTTGCGGCTGCTATCGCCGCGATAGAAACGCTCAGTGAGGCGGGGAATCTCCAGCGGGTCTATACCTTTGCCACTGTCCTTAACCGAGACATTGATAAAGCTACTGTAACGAGTGACCTTTATCGCAATATCGGTACCCTCAGGATTGTGCCGCACGGCGTTAAAAATGATATTGCCAAGGACACTGCGAATATCCTTGGCATCCGCATGAATACTACAGTTTTCCTCACAATTTAGAGATAGTGAGTGTTTACCGTCACTGAGTAGTTCCGCCTCGGCGATAATACTTTTAAGCAGCTCATAGAGATTCAGACTCTCAAGCACTGGAAGCTGATTGTCGGACTCAAGCCGTGAAATAAGAATCAAGTCGTTAGCCAAAGCTTCCATTCTCACCACTTGATCGGACATCTGGGTGAACGCTTTGTCGACCATAGGACTATTGCCTGGCATATCCTGAAGGGTTTCCAGATAGCCTCTCATTACCGTCAGCGGCGTGCGCAACTCATGGGACACATTACCGACAAACTCTTTACGTAACTGCTCTAAATTAGTGATATGGGTGACGTCAGTGACCACCACGACAATTTCATCGGCACCAAAAAACGAGGCTGACACTTGTAACACCGGGTCTGACGGATTAATTGAAGAGAGTTTAAGAGAGCCGTCGAATTCCTTTTGACTGATATAGCGAACAAATTCAGGACCGCGAATAAGATTGGTAACGGCGGTGCCGCGATCACTGGAGCGCAATGCCAGCAAGCCCGCTGCTGAACTGTTCCACCAATCGATGGTGAGATCGCTGCGCAGCACCACAATGCCCTCTTCCAAGGCCCCGGTTAGGCGGGTGATGCGATTGATGGTGCGGCGCATTCGCTCTTGGGTGCGCCGGTGACGGCGGCGTTGACGGTTGAGGGTGTCGCTGATTTCGCCCCAGACACCGTCGGCATCGGGCGGAAAGCCGCGCATACCTTTATCGATCCAGCTAAACAGCTGGGAGATAACACGGAATGTCCAAAGACTATAAATGACCAGACCGGCCACAAGGATTTTAAAGGGAGCGCCGAGGCTAAAACCAAAAATCACCGAAAACAGGCTGATTAGCACGACACGCCAAATTTCTCTGCTCATTCCCGGTCGCAATGAATCTGTACCCTTTTTAAATCACATTTCGATAATGGCGCTTCTAAGCATTGCTCATTTGCGATGAGAATCGGTAGCCAGCGCCGCGCACAGTCTGCACATAGTTTTCATGGCCTGCAACCGAAATCGCCTTGCGTAAACGGCGAATATGCACGTCTACAGTGCGCTCATCGAGATAGACATTGCCACCCCAAACATAATCGAGAATCTGTCCGCGAGAATACACGCGCTCTTGGTGAGTAAGAAAGAATTGCAGTAGGCGATACTCGGTGGGGCCCAGATTAACCGACTCTCCGGCAATACTGACGCGGTGGCCAAGGGGATCAAAAATCAGCTCGCCGATAGTGATCGGCTCTTTGAGTGCTTCACGGCCAACGCGTCGCAATACTGCATTCACCCTAGAGATTAGCTCCCGCGGCGAAAACGGCTTGGGAATATAATCATCTGCTCCGGCGTCCAGACCAGCAATTTTGCTATCTTCCTCGGCCTTGGCAGTGAGCATAATGATCGGTATCTTTGCCGTCAGTTCGTCACGCTTTAAGCGGCGCAATAGCTCTAGTCCAGTGGTTCCCGGCATCATCCAGTCGAGTAGCACTAGGTCGGGTTGATTGTCGATTATGCTCGCATGGGCTTGCTGTGCGTTCTCAGCCTGTAAAACATTGAAGCTAGCAGCGTCCAATGCAATAGATAGCATATCTCGAATCGCCACTTCGTCGTCAACGATGAGAATCCGATGCTTGGGCATTATTTCAACCTTATGATTCATTTTAGATATCTCATTTAATGGCCCCAACATGACATAAATATGACAGCGCAAAGTGTATGCCAAAGTTTCGGATTTACAAGCTAGGTTTCCTCGGCACCTCAATAGTCGATATTTAAGATTCCTTCGCGCATAATGTCGTCTTTTTAAGTTACTAGGATTCGATTATGACCATTACAGAAAATAGCGCAGTAAGCTTTCACTACCGATTAACTGATGACCAGGGCCAGGAAATTGACAGCTCGGCAGGACAGGATCCATTGGCCTATCTGCACGGTGCTGGCAATATTATTCCAGGCTTGGAGAAAGCACTGGAAGGCAAGTCAGTGGGCGACCATCTGATTGTCGAAGTCGCTGCTGAAGAAGGTTATGGTCCGGTTCAAGAAGAGCTGATTCAAGAAGTTCCGCGCAGCTCTTTTCAAGGCGTAGAGAGCATTGAAGTGGGCATGCAGTTTGAAGCTCAGACGGGCCAGGGCGGAGCGGTTCCAGTCACTGTAACCAAGGTTACTGACGAGACTGTTACGGTCGACGGCAACCACCCGCTGGCGGGTAAAGACCTCAACTTCGATGTCACGATTGCAGATGTTCGCGAAGCCTCAGCAGAAGAACTTGAGCACGGCCATGTTCACGGCCCCGGCGGTCACAGTCACTAAAAGCCTGTAAAAAACGCCAAAAAAAAGGCCACCTGAGGGTGGCCTAAATGGGAGGAGATGATAAAACTGTCACCGCTTAAATCGCTCACTGACTTAAGCGGATCCGTGAGAATGGGTTAATCGAACATCGGGGAGATTTCGCTGACCGCAACACAGGCGGCGAGGGCACAGCCTATTCCAGTGCTGGTCCAAAAATCTGAGCCGTAAGCAAATATGCCAATCGAGACACCCAGAAGAGCGCCGCAAGTAATTATCAGTAAGCTAGTGAAACTGTAACTATTCATCCATAAATCCTCTTTACAATCCAACAGGGTAGTTCCGGTTCTGACAGCAAGTATTGGCTTTAGCTATCAGGAGGTGTATTTGAAACGCTTTTGCGGCTTATTACTCACGAACGGTTGGCAAATTCGATGTTGCCCTGTTCTCAACTCACCCGCTGATGCAGAATACTGAGCACTGTGTCGAAAAAATACAGGCGATCTAAAGCCTGATCGACGTTTGCGCGCACAATCCAAGAACAGAGATATCGACTCCATGACAATCAAAATAGGTATCAACGGCTTTGGTCGTATTGGCCGCTTGGCACTGCGTGCCGCATGGCATCGCGATGATTATGAGATCGTGCAGATTAATGAGTTGGCCGGTGATGCGACGGCGGCAGCCCACCTGCTTAAATACGATTCGGTACATGGCACCTGGGATAAAGCGATCTCTGGTGACCTATCTGGCACTGAGGCCAGCATATGTATTGATGGCAAATCCATAGCCTATACCCAGAATAAAAACATTGCAGACACCGACTGGTCAGCTGTAGACATAGTCGTTGAATGCACCGGCACGTTTAAATCCCAGCAGGCACTGGCGCCCTATTTTGATCAGGGGGTGAAAAAAGTGGTGGTGTCAGCGCCGGTAAAGGACGGGACTCTGAATGTGGTTATGGGCGTCAATGACCACCTCTATACCGATCAAACCATAGTTACCGCCGCCTCTTGCACCACCAATTGTCTGGCACCGGTGGTCGATGTACTGCAGAAAACCTTTGGCATCAAGCATGCCGCGATTACCACGATCCACGACATTACCAACACCCAAAGTATTCTCGATGAATATCACAATGACCTGCGTCGTTCGCGGGCCAGTGGACTGTCACTGATCCCTACCAGCACCGGTTCAGCGACCGCGATCACGGAAATCTTTCCCGAACTTAAAGGGCGTATTAATGGCGTGGCGGTAAGAGTACCGCTGGCCAATGCCTCGTTGACGGACTGCGTCTTTGAGTTAAACAGCGAGGTCAGTGTTGAGCAGGTTAATGGCGCCCTGCGCGATGCCGCAGAGGGACGTTTAAAAGGCATTCTTGGATTCTCCGATCTGCCCCTAGTGTCGGTGGATTACACTAATGACAAACGCTCGGGAATTGTCGATGGTTTATCTACCATGGTGATCAATAAATCTCAGGTAAAAGTCCTTATCTGGTATGACAATGAGATCGGTTATGTAAATCGCATGATGGAGCTGGCGGCCAAGGTCGCCGCGTCAATTGAAGGCTAGAATGAGCGATCAGCGACAATAATTCACATTGAGAGTCCGATAACCCCCGATGAATTTAGACCTTAAAGCGCCCGTCACCCAATACGGTTTGGTTACCCTCAGTTACTGGGCCTTTACCCTCAGTGATGGCGCCCTGCGTATGCTGGTGGTGCTGTTCTTTCATCAGCTCGGCTACAGTCCGATTGAAATAGCCGGCCTCCTTGTGTTCTACGAGTTGTTCGGAGTGATTACTAACTTATACGCTGGCTGGCTGGCGACGGCTATAGGTTTAACCGTCACCATGCAGATGGGCTTGGTACTGCAGATTGTCGCTCTGACCATGTTGATGGTGGACAGCTCAGTGCTCAATGTAGCCTATGTTATGGTCGCTCAAGCACTGTCGGGGATTGGCAAAGACCTGAATAAAATGGGCGCCAAGGCGAGTATTAAATCTCTTGTGCCCACTGATGCGCAGGGCCGACTCTACCGTTGGATCGCACTGTTAACCGGATCAAAAAATGCCTTAAAAGGCGTCGGGTTTTTCCTCGGCGGCTGGCTGTTAGCTACTGTCGGCTTTCAACATGCTGTGGCGACCATGGCCGCTGCTTTGGGCGGCGTGCTAATACTCAGTGTTCTACTGCTAGACCGCACTACCGGCATCGCAAAAAAAACCCAGCCATTTAAACATCTGTTTTCTAAGAGCAGCGCGGTCAATCGACTCAGCGCGGCGCGCTTTTTCCTGTTTGGTTCCCGGGATATTTGGTTTGTGGTGGCACTGCCGGTGTTTTTACAGAGCCAACTACAGTGGAACTATGTGCAGGTGGGCAGCATGATGGCCGCCTGGGTCATTGCTTACGGTGTGGTGCAAACAGTGGCTCCCAAAATCACTATCATTGGCAAGACTGTGAGAGATAGCAACATCACCCATCCCTCCGGGAGAACGGCATTTAGGTGGGTTACGGCACTCTGCCTGGTGCCTGGGGCAATCGCCGGCGGCCTCTATCTTGCGGATAGCAATGCCAGCACGGTGGCAACGAGTCTGGTCGCTGGGCTATTCGTTTTTGGCGCCCTGTTCGCGATTAATTCATCGATCCACTCCTATCTGATTGTCGCCTACGCACGAGAAGATGGCGCCTCGCTGGATGTGGGCTTTTACTATATGTGCAATGCCGCAGGTCGATTGGTTGGCACACTGCTGTCCGGCTTGGTCTATCAGCAATTTGGCTTGGGCGCCTGTCTTCTGCTGTCCTCGGCGATGCTGATTGCCACTGCCGTGATCTCAAAAAAGCTGCCGGGTTAATTGCCAGAAAAATTTTGACTGCCTAACTATTTATGCCAAACCATGTCTGCTAGGGTGTTGGTTTTTTAACGACCTAAAGACTTTATTATGACGAATGAAAATGACACCGCGATGGATCCAAACGGTCTATTTCGCGAAGAAAACTTTACCGATCAAAAACTGGGTGCGATCCGCAAGCTGATTCCGGTGAAAGCTGACGGTAGCGACGACCCTGATCGCAGCATAGGTTTTTTTGGCTCGGCTCAGGTGATGACCCAGATGGGTGCCATACCGCTTAATTTCCCATTGGATGGTGAGACTATTGGCGAAGCCGCCAGCGACTTTGCCGGCAAGGCGCAGATCGCTGTTGAGGAGGCGAGCCGAGAAATTGAAAAAATGCGTCGCGAGCAGGCGTCAAAAATTGTCGTACCTGGCCAGGGCGGTGGCGGTATGGGCGGCTCCGGTGGCGGAATTATTACTTGAGTAAAAGCTTTGCCTGAATCGGCTGAAAGTGATCGGTGGCATCAATCAGTGATACTGCCGTGAGGGCTGCGACACCGAAAACACGGGTGGCAATATCATAACGCTGGTTCACGCGGGCGAGCAGTAGGTCGAAATCACCGTCCCCAGAAAGCAGCACGATTTCATCGGGCGGATTGGCACTTGCAGCACAGTCCATAATGTCGATTGCGATACCCACATCCCAATCGCCTTTTGCCGAACCATCGCTGCGCTGAATAAAGGGCTTGAGCTTGACCTCGAAGCCGATTTCCCGAAGTACTTGTTGAAAGCCCCGCTGCCCGGCGTCATTGCGCTCAATGGCATAAGCGCTCGCCGTGACAATCTCACCCTGCTCACTGAGCTGGCGCCAGAGTTCACGATAGTTAAAGTAACAGCCAAACTGTTCTTTTACCGTGTAATAAATATTTTGCACATCAACAAATACGGCTAGTTTTTTCACTGTTCGCTCTCTTTTCTTAAATCATCTATGTGGCCGCCTTAAAATCAGACAACCTTTAAGGCTTAACCAAATCAAGCTTGTGCTGGCGGGGAAGTTTTTTGATTTGCGCCTCGCGAATGCTGGCGCTGCTGCGATTATGGCCGCCCTCCACAAAGACCACCTCTTCAGGGCTGCGACCACGAAAATATTTGGCCCCGGCGCAACCACTCTGGTGCTCACTAAAACGTCGTTCAACGTCCGTGGTGATACCGGTATAGAGGGACTGATCGGTTGCCCGGATAAGATAGACAAACCACTCATTCATGCGCTGGCTGCAATATCGGCGACCAAAAAACCATTGCAGGACTGACATCGGTACTCGGCACGTTGCTGGAGAATTTTTTTATGTCGCAGGCTGGTTAACTGGTGGGTTCTGCAGGCACATTTATAGGCGAACTTAGTGTATTGCCTGACCGGAATGCCCGTCAGATCATAGCTACCGGTGGCCTTGGGCTCAGCACCTAGGTCAACCATTACGCCGCTCCATTCGATACCATGGGGTTTGACCCGTCGCAGCCCATAGAGGCAGTCGACCACATAATGGGCGACCTCGTGGGTTACAGTGTCGCTGAGGCTGTCTTCATAATATTTTGCAAAGAGCCAAGGGTTGTAGCGAATACGTCGATTACGGCCTTTCACCTGATACATGCCGGCGCACTTACCTTTAAGGTCAAAATGCACCGTTATGGCATTGAAACGTCGGCCGTAGAGTCGCGATGCTTTTTCAACGCAGCGCTCGGTGGCCGCCTCAACTTGGCGCATTTGAAATTCAGAAATTGGCTCAATCATGTCTCTCAGTATACGCGGAGCTAGCCTGTTACAATATGCCAAATTTCGAGCATGGCTCATAAATGAACATTGATTTTCACTGCCACACCACCGCATCCGACGGCACGCTGGACCCAGCGGCGCTGATTGACCTCGCCCGCGAGCGGCAAATCGATATGCTGTCGATTACCGACCACGACACCCTGGCGGCATACCAGACATTGGGAGATATTCAGACTGGGCTGCGGATTATCCCTGGCATTGAATTATCCAGCCAGTGGAACCGGCGCGGCGTACATATAGTGGGGCTTAATGTGGATATCCACAGCAGCCCCATTGGCGAGGCCGTGACCCAACAATCTCAAGCGCGTGAAGGCCGAGCCGAGATTATTGCCGAAAGGCTCGCGCGTCTGGGCTTTGCCGATTGCCTAGAGGGTGCCAAGTCATATTCTAGTGGCCCGCAAGTGGGACGACCACACTTTGCCCAACACCTGGTGGCGATTGGCGCGGTGAGCAATATCCAGCAGGCATTTAAGCGCTATCTCGGCGCCGGAAAGGTCGGCGATGTAAAAGATCAATGGGCCGATCCTAAGACGGTGATTGATTGGATTCGCGGTGCTGGCGGGGTTGCCGTGCTGGCACACCCGACCAAGTACAAATTGACACGCTCTAAATTAATCGAGTTGATCACTGCATTTAAGGCTGCGGGCGGCGAGGCGATGGAGGTGATCTCAGGCGCTCAGGTGCCATCGCTAACTCGTGATATGGCGCGACTTTGCCGCGACAGTGGGCTCGAAGCCTCCTGTGGTTCAGACTTCCACAGCCCCAACCAACCCTGGGCCTCCCTCGGCCATGTTGCACCTCTACCGGAAGACTGTGTGCCAATCTGGCGGCGCTGGCAGTGACTCGATCAGTGTCCGTTTATGAGTCGGGCTACTCAGTCAATCTAAGGGGTTAGCTCAAGCTGAAATTCCTGTGTATACTGCGCGCCGCAGAGGCTTTTGAACAGAGTACTCAAGGCCCCAAACAGATACATCGGGTCGCCTACACAATAACTCTACCAATGGAAAATACGACGTGAATATTTTTATATTTGTCAGTGAGCAGTGGCTACTTATTTCATTGTTGCTCGCGTTAATCGGTTTCTTTTTATTCACCGAGCAGAGCAAAAGCGGCAAAACCCTGGGCACAGCTGAACTGGTGCGCTTGATGAATAGCGACCAAGCGGCAGTAGTCGATGTGCGTACCGCTGCTGAGTTTGAAAGCGGCCATATCCACGGCTCGCGTAATATTCCTCACACTAAGCTCGCCAGCCGTATTGGTGAACTGGAAAAAGTCCGCGGCAAGACCATTGTTGTGGTTGATAAGATCGGCCAGCATTCGGGCGGCGCCGGAAAGCTGCTCACCAAAGATAACTATGATGCTCGACGCCTCAGCGGCGGCATTAGCGAGTGGCAGGGCGCAAGCCTGCCTCTTGTATCGGGTAAGTAATTCGTCACCTGATCCCTCTCGTCGCCATTGAATGGCGCTATTCAAGGAATATCCATGTCTCATGTTGTACTATTTGGCACTCGTTTTTGCCCTTTTTGCACTGCCGCACGACGGTTACTGACCGCCAAAGGTATCGATTACCAAGATATATCAGTCGATAATAATTCTGAACTGCGGGGTAAACTGATCACCAAGAGCGGACGCAATACAGTGCCTCAGGTATGGTTTGGCACTCAGCATATTGGTGGCTTCGATGAACTCCGTGACTTAGAGCGCCAGGGCACTTTTGATGCTGTGCTCCAAGCCGGGGTTGAAAGCGGTCAAACAGTCTCCATATAAGAGGCTAACAACACAAAATTATTACTTTTAAGGGTTCAATCATGACTGATGAAACGACTACTGCCCCAGAAGCAGCCAGCGAAGAAAAAGCACCGGCCCCTAAGTTTGCCGTGCAGCGTATTTATGTAAAAGATCTCTCGTTCGAGACCCCTCAAGGCGCAGCCGCTTTTCAGAAGCAGTGGACACCAAAGGTGAATCAGGATCTGAGCACCAAGACCAACAAAATTGCCGATGGCGTTTACGAAGTTGCCCTGCGCATTACCATCACCGTCAAGCATGAAGAAGAGACGATTTACCTGATCGAAGTTGACCAGGCGGGTTTATTTTCCATCGACGGTCTGGAAGGCGGTCAGCTGGCACAGGTGCTCAATGTCACTTGCCCAAGCATGCTACTTCCCTACGCTCGAGAAGCCATTGATAGCACTTTGACCAAGGGTTCATATCCGCCACTGATGATTCCACCGATTAATTTTGAAGCGCTATTTGCGTCTGCCGTACAACAGGCAGCAGCACAGGCTGAAGCGCAGAAAGATGCCGCCGAACCTGAGAGCAGCACTCACTGATCAGCAATTAACCGCTGACCAAAAAAACCCCGCCTTAGTGATAAGCGGGGTTTTTTATTGCCTGAGGTTTAGCCTCTGGATTTTGACTGCCTAGGTTTTTAACCCGCCTTGCAGGCCCTATCTATAGAGCACTACAGCGCCTGATTCTCCATCTGATATTCCTGCAGTTTGCGGGTCAGGGTATTGCGTCCCCAGCCCAACAATTCAGCGGCATCCTTTTTGCGGCCACTGGTATGAGCCAAGGCGGTTTCAATCATCGTGCGCTCAAAATCCGGCACCGCCTGAGACAAAATGTCGCGGCGTCCAGACTTGAGCTCACGTTCACTCCAACGGCGCAACAGCTGCTGCCAGTCGCCCTGCACACGCAGCTCACTGCTAGCTTCTTCAGCCTTGAGCTCCGGAGGCAAATCCGTGAGCAATACTTCGCGGCCCGCCGCCATCACCGTTAGCCAACGACAAATATTTTCCAACTGCCGAACATTTCCCGGCCATTCCATACCACAGAAGAAATCTTCCGCTTCCTGGGACAGCAGCTTGGGTTCCATTTCCAGCTCTTTCGCGGCGCGATGGAAAAAGTGTGTCATCAGCTGCGGGATATCTTCACGACGATCTGAGAGCTTAGGCAGGTGTACGCGTATCACATTGATACGATGATAGAGATCTTCGCGAAAGCGATTATTTTCCACCAGCTCTTCTAGATTTTGGTGAGTTGCGGCAATAATCCGCACATCGACTTTCACTGATGTATGGCCACCAACTCGATAGAATTCACCATCGGCTAGAACCCGTAATAAGCGCGTCTGGGCTTCTGGTGGCATATCGCCAATTTCATCGAGAAACAAAGTGCCGCCATTGGCCTGTTCAAAGCGCCCTTCTCGGCGCTGGGCAGCGCCGGTAAAGGCGCCTTTCTCATGGCCAAATAGCTCTGATTCAATCAGGTCATGGGGGATCGCCGCCATATTCAGCGCGATAAATTTCGAGTTGCGGCGCGGACTGTGTTTATGCAGCGCATGGGCCACCAGTTCCTTGCCCGTTCCCGACTCACCATTGATCAACACCGTGATATTGGAATTGGAGAGACGGCCAATGGCGCGGAATACTTCCTGCATGGCCGGCGCTTCACCAATAATTTCTTGAGAAGGCGGCGCCGCCCGAGGTATAGCTTTGGGTTTTTGTTCCCGAGCAAAGGTGACACCACGACGGGCCACGTCAACCAGCTCATCGAGATCAAAGGGTTTTGGCAGATATTCAAAGGCACCGCCCTGATAGGCGGCTACGGCACTGTCGAGATCCGAGTGCGCGGTGGTAATAATCACTGGGATATCTGGGCGCGAAGAGTGGATCTCCTTGAGCAGTTCAAGACCATCGATGCCAGGCATGCGAATATCAGAAATAATAATTTCTGGCAGCGACGACTGCAGTGCTACGAGCAAATCGTCACCATTCTCAAAGCTGCGCACCTCAATGCCTTCGCGAGAAATCGCCTTCTCCATTACCCAGCGCAGTGAGCGGTCGTCTTCGGCTATCCAAATTTCTGATGTGCTGTTCATACTAAGCCTTTATCGGTAAATAGATCGAGAACCGGGTACTGCCCGGCTCTGAGTCACATTCAATAATGCCCTGGTGAACATTGATCGCAGACTGGGCAATGGTTAAACCCAACCCTGTACCCTCACTGCGTCCACTGATCATGGGAAAGAAAATTCGCTCTTTAATATCGTCTGAAATGCCCGGACCCGTATCGATAATATCGAGACGGCAGAGTGCTTTGTGGTGCTGACCCGCAATGGTGAAGTTGCGTTGAATTCTCGTTTTAAACGTCAATTGACGTTGCGGCAGATCTGACTCGAGCATCGACTGCATGGCGTTGCGCGCGACGTTTAAGACTGCCTGAATAAGTTGTTCACGGTCACCGGACAGATCGGGAATACTGGGATCATAGTCGCGAGAAACGACCAATCCTCCCTGTACCTCTACGTCGATTAATGTGGCCACGTGCTCGGCGACTTCATGAATATTGATCGTGGCAAACTTGGGCAGCTGACTCGGACCCAATAGCCGGTCGACAAGATTTCTCAGGCGATCGGTTTCGGTGGTGATGATCTGGCACAGTTCAGAGGTCTCGCTGTCGATCTCGCCGCCGGAGATCTCCTGAGCCAGCAACTGCGCGGCGCCCCGAATACCGCCAAGGGGATTTTTAATCTCGTGAGCGAGGCCGCGAATAAGGCTTCTCGAGGTATCGTGAACTGAGAGCAGTGCTTCCTCACGGTTAATACGCAAAATCCGATCGATCGGCTGCATCTCCATTAGCACCCACTGATCACAGCCAATCCTGATCGGTGTCACCGTGTAATCCACCTGAGAAGACTCAACCCCCAGGCCGCGGAGAAATTCATGGCGCAAGGTTAGCGCTCGGCCAAACTCGAGAGCTTCAC
>Ga0307488_10000629_pt1 | contig 29225 bp, 23 predicted proteins | sample SB02metaG_FD_202248 | JGI IMG/M metagenome (GOLD analysis project Ga0307488, IMG submission 202248) | Sea-ice brine microbial communities from Beaufort Sea near Barrow, Alaska, United States - SB 0.2 | ecosystem: Environmental > Aquatic > Marine > Coastal | place: USA: Alaska | collected...
GTATGCAACCAATACATGTAGATCAGGTTTAGCTCAATTGCCGCTAGGGCCATGAGTGGGTCGAAACCGAGTAGCACTATGGGAGCATAAAAGAAGGGCTCCATAAAGGGCTCGGCAAAGGATTGCCGGAATGCAGTGCCCCCCAGATTATACTCTTGGCTTGAATGGTGGTTGATGTGGGCGGCCCAGCCAAAGCGGATCTCATGAATAAAACGGTGTAGCCAGTAAAAGCTGAAGTCTACCAGAACAAATACCAACGGGAACATCCACCAGGACTCACTGAAGTCGAATAGAGCGAAGTCCTGCGCTAAAAAGAAGATAAAGATAGTCGTGCCCTTCATCAATATTTTAGTGCCCAAATAGAAACTCCCCATAGTTAAGCTGCATAGGGAGTCTTTAAGTTGGTAGTGGCCGGCGTTATTTTTTAGGTCTAGGCCAATTTCAACAGCGGCTAGCAGCAGATAAATTGCCACTGCCACGGTTGAAATATCTACGGCGATATCTGTCCACATGTTTATTTAGCCCTTAAAAATTGTAGGTGGCTTCAACGCTGACATAACGAGGTAGGCCACGTTGAATGACTACTTCGGTTAGGCCGTAGGCATTAACCAGGTATTTTTTATCACCTAGATTTTTGGCAAATACCGCTAGCGACCAGTCACCAGCTTTGTCTTGCAGTTCCAGCCTGGCGTTAAATAAGGTGTAGCCCGCTTGGGATTCGGCTTCTACATTATCAACCGAAAAGAACTGTTCGCTTTGGTAGCTGGCTTCGGCCTGTGCGGTCAATTCCATTCCCTGCCATTGCTTAACAAGATAGCGGGCAACCATGCTGGCCGACTGATCTGGGGAGTAGGCGGGCGCGTTGCCCTTGAGATTGCCGCCGTCAGTTTGATGGTCGCCAATTTCCGCCTTGGTAAAAGACAGCGTGGTGAATAGTTCTAAGTCTTCAGTGGCACGAAACTGAAAGTCGGCCTCTAGTCCTTTGCCGGTCATAGCGTTGATATTGTCGATACGCAAAACGCTATTCTTAATGATCTGAACCTGTAAATTATCATAGTCATAGTAGTAGCTTGCGACATTCAGTTGGCCACGACCATCCCAGAGGGAGGCTTTCATACCCAGCTCATAGGACCAAGTATTTTCCTCTTCAAAGCGCGATACAGCAGAATATCCTCCGGCTTTGTAACCTTCAGCGGCACTGGCATAGAGCATTACATCGTTATGGATTTGATAGTCTACGGCAAAACGAGGGGTAAGCTTTGACCACTCTTGGTTGGCCGAGAATCCTTCGGCGCCAGTAATGTCGGTCAAGATAAGGCTTGGGATCCCAAGCGTGGTAAACAAGCCGGGAGATAGGTCAGATTGATAGTGCCATTGCTTTTTATCTTGCGAATAGCGTAGCCCCATATGGATACTTATCTTGTCATTTGCTCTGTAGCTGACATCGGCATAGGCAGCTTGGCTCTCAAACACGCCGTTGCTTAAATCTTGTTCATCTCGATCACCACAGCTGCTACCCAGTATCGCTGCATCTGTTCCGCTGCCATCGCATAGAGTAAATGCCGGATGCGGCAAGCCGAGACCATTGGCGGGAATGCTAGGGTCGAGTGCGCCCAGGCTTTGTAAAATTCCGAGCCAAATGGTTTCGTCGTAGCGATTTATTTGTTCACCGGAGATATTTTCTTGATGATAGCTAAGGCCCATCATCCAGTCCAACCTGTCGGTGGTACCATTTAAACGAAATTCTTGCGAGACCGACTCGGATTCTTCTCTAGGCCAGATCGATTCCAGCAGTCTCAGCGGTGTGCCATCTGCGTCAAACTTGGCGTCATTAACGTATTCGGTTGAGGCTGTAATTGCGGTTAATGTAATATCGTCGGTTAAATCGAAACTGAGTTTTAAGTTGGCCGCGATAACATCAGTGGTTTCGTCGCTGGGGCTACCGTGGTGGGCAGCTTTGTCGAATACATTCGCATTGTTAACGCCGGCCAACTGTAAGAATGGGCTGTTGCTGTCGGCGGGTTCAAAGGCGCGGCCATCTTCCATGACTTTTTGGCTGCTCAGGTTTAACAGAGCGTTGAAGCTGTCACTGGCTTGGTACAGTAACGAGACTTTTGCCGCCCGAGTGCTGTTGCCAAAGTCACTGAGGCCATTACTATTTTCGATGGCGCCATCGCTGTCTTCGTACACTAGGCTGCCTCGCAGCATCAGCGTATCGTCAACCAAGGGAGTGTTAAAGGTAGCAATCGTTTTGTGGCTATTGTACTGCGCGACGGTTTGATTGATAGAAAGAGAGCGGTCATTGTTGGGCTTGTTGGAGGTGATGCTTATGGCGCCAGCAGAGCTGTTGCGACCAAATAGCGTGCCCTGAGGGCCTTTCAACACCTCCACGCGGGCTATATCAATAAACGGTAAACCGGCAATGGTGGAACGGCCGGCATAAACATCGTCAACAAAGATGCCGACGCTGTTATCACCACCGACACCAAAACTGTTTGAGCTGACCCCGCGTATGGCGAACTGAGTAACACCGACACCTTGGCGTGCGCCGGTTAAACCCGGGGTATAGGCCATCAGGTCAGTGACGAAGTTGATGCTCGATTCGTTTAAGTGGGCCTCGGTAAAGGCGGATACGGCTATTGGCACATCCTGTAAGCTTTGCTCGCGGCGCTGGGCAGTGACAATCACTTCTTCAATGGATAGCCCCTGTGCATAGACCGAAGGCAGAGAACAAAAAGTGGTAGCTAGTATGGCAGTAGATAATGCTAGCCTAGTAGTTTTAGGGCATGTTTTCATAACGGGTACTCTCAGCAGATTTATTATTTATTTTTATTATCTGCTTAGTCTGCCCAGAATCGACGGGCGAGGTAAGGTGTGGTTAGCCTAGACAGAGATCCGATTTGACCAATGGTTAGGGCGGTAATGATTTATAGGTTGAGGTCACGGCGATAGTCACTGGGGCTGGTGCCTGTCCAGGAGCGATAAGCTCGGCGGAAATTGGTTGCCTCAGTGTAACCCAGAAGCTCACTGATTTGATGAATTGAGAGGTCGGGCTTTTGCAGCAATAACTGTGCTTGCTCCGACTTTATTTCGGCAACTAAGCTCCTAAAACTGCAGCCAATATTTTCGAGTTTTCGGCGCAGTGCTCGGCGGGTATAGCCAAGTGCTTGGGCCGCGTCGTCAAGTTTTGGAAAGGCAGTTTGTTGCGAGTCTAAATACTGTTTTAGCGTGCGAATTAACATGTCTTTTTCGGTTAGCGCATCCAAGGCCCTTTGGCATTGGCGGCTACAAATCACAAAGGCCTCGTGATTGGCGTACCTAGATGGCAGCGCGAGTAGCTGAGGCGCGAACCAAATTTCATTGCGGGCACAGTTAAATTCTATCGGGCAATTGAATAGTTCTTCATAACGGAAAAAATAGTCAGGCTTTGCATAGCTGAGCTTTAGCTTGGTAAGACAGGACTGTTGTAGTTTATATTGTTCACCAGCTATCTCTTGCAAATACGCTAGGAATGAGGCGAATTGCTCCTCAATAATGTAGCGCTGAAGGTTTTTTTCAACATCTGGTGGCTCGACAATGTAGGCCATATTGTCACCGTATTCTTCGCAGTATATGGAGTTTAAAGTCCCTCCTATATGTGAATGTAAGCCGCCAATTTGTATTGCCTGCCTGATGGTTGGGGCACTAAGCATGGTTAGGCCGAGTATGCCTAAATCGGAAAAGTTGGCTGTTGCCCCGATAACAAAGCCCAGTGCTGGATCGGAAAACGATTGCTGTAAATTTTCAAGGAATTGGATTTGCTGCTCGGTGCTCAGGTATACCTCAAGTGGAACTTTAAACCCCGCGGGTAAATCATCAAAAGAGAGCAGTTGTTGCTGTAGCTTTGGGTTTAAACCCAAGCCGTTTAATAGACTTTCTGAAGATAAGCCCATCGAGTCCGCCAGACGTAACCCAGGTAGACAGATAATTGGATTTGCAAGATAGGTTGTAGGAGTCATTTTACTCGCGTGGTACTAAGGTAAGTAATTGGTACCAGAAAATTAGTCGCACTGATATTATTTTTATGCGGTCGACAGTACTATTTTCTGTATACAAATTACAAGGTTTAATACTTGAGGCTTAAAACTTTATCAGTTGTCTTGGCCTGAGAGTGAGGGCTGATAAGCTCTCTGAATAGATTGATTGTGCTTTTCACACTGGCACAAAAAACCCCGCATCAGCGGGGTTTTTTGTTGGTTACTCTAAGTGCCTGATGGAGATCCTTCGGCTTCGCTTAGGATGACAACTCTACTGAGCTGTCACTTCAACAATCTGCTGCGCTGCAATCAACTTGCCTTCCTCAGCGGACTTCTGGAATGACTCGATCTGGTCAAAGTTCATGTAGCTATAAACCTCTGCAGACATTGAATCAATCTTGCTGGCGTATTCCATATACTCGGCGACTGTTGGCAGTCGACCCAAAATACCACCGACTGTTGCCAGCTCTGCAGAGGTCAGATAAACATTGGCACCATCGCCCAAACGGTTGGGGAAGTTACGAGTAGAAGTCGAGAGTACCGTAGCGCCGGCTAATACACGTGCCTGGTTACCCATACACAGTGAACAGCCTGGCATTTCTGTACGAGCACCAACTTTACCGTAGATGTTGTAATAGCCTTCTTCCATCAGCGTGTGAGCATCCATACGAGTAGGAGGACAGATCCAGAATCTGGAATCTACTGAACCGGCTTCGTCGAGGAGCTTACCTGCGGCGCGGAAGTGACCGATATTGGTCATGCATGAGCCAATAAAGATTTCGTCGACTTTATCGCCGGCAACGTCTGACAACAGCTTTGCGTCATCTGGGTCGTTCGGGCAGCAGACGATTGGCTCTTTAATATCGGCCAGATCAATTTCAATAATGGCAGCATATTCTGCGTCAGCATCGGCAGACATCAATGTTGGCTCGGCCAACCATTCTTCCATCTTGCGAACACGACGCTCTAGGGTGCGCACATCGCCATAGCCTTCGGCGATCATCCAGCGGAGTAGAGTGGCGTTTGAACGCAGGTACTCGGCAACGGAATCTTCGCTCAGCTTGATGGTGCAACCGGCAGCTGAACGCTCGGCTGAGGCATCGGATAATTCAAATGCCTGCTCAACGGTGAGGCTTTCAATGCCTTCGCCTTCAATTTCCAGAATACGACCACTGAAGAAGTTCTTTTTGCCTTTCTTTTCAACGGTCAGTAAACCTTCTTTGATGCCGTAGTACGGAATGGCATGGACTAGGTCACGGAGTGTAATGCCGGGCTGCATTTTGCCTTTGAAGCGCACTAATACAGATTCAGGCATATCCAATGGCATAACGCCTGTCGCTGCAGCAAAAGCCACTAGACCAGAACCACCGGGGAATGAAATACCCATGGGGAATCTTGTGTGTGAATCGCCGCCAGTACCTACGGTATCGGGAAGCAGCATACGGTTGAGCCAGCTGTGAATAATGCCATCACCGGGACGCAATGAAACGCCGCCGCGGTTCATAATAAAGTCGGGCAGGCTGTGCTGGGTGGAGATGTCGACAGGCTTAGGATAAGCAGCCGTGTGACAGAAAGACTGCATTACTAGGTCGGTTGAGAAGCCTAGGCATGCCAAGTCTTTTAGTTCGTCTCGGGTCATTGGACCAGTGGTGTCCTGTGAGCCTACGGTAGTCATCTTAGGTTCGCAGTAGGTGCCGGGGCGGATGCCGTCGGTGCCACAGGCTTTGCCGACCATTTTCTGAGCCAGAGTAAAGCCAGCGTCAGTCACTATAGGGGCAGTGGGGTGACGGAAGACTTCTGAAGGTGGCAGACCCATGTGCTCGCGAGCACGCTGAGTAAGACCACGACCAATAATCAGATTGATACGACCATCGGCTTGAACTTCATCGAGAATCACTTCTGATTTGTGCTCAAACTCGGAAACGACTTCGCCAGCTTCGTTGAGAATCTTGCCCTCGTAAGGGAAGATCGTAATCACGTCGCCATTGGCAATATTGTCTACTGGGGCTTCAAAGACTAGGGCGCCAGCATCTTCCATAGTGTTAAAGAAGATTGGGGCTACTTTGCTGCCGAAGCAGATGCCGCCAGAGCGCTTGTTGGGTACGCCGGGCATATCTTCACCGAAGAACCACAATACTGAGTTTGTAGCTGACTTACGCGATGAGCCAGTACCAACCACGTCACCGATAAAGGCAACCGGTAGGCCGCGGGCTTTCAGCTCGTCGATCTGGGTCATGGGACCAATTTCGCCGTGCTTTTCTGGGTGCATGCCGTCGCGAGTCATTTTAAACATGGCGCGGGCGTGTAGGGGAATATCCGGACGCGACCAGGCATCCTGTGCCGGGCTGAGGTCATCGGTATTGATTTCGCCAGTGGCTTTAAACACGGCTACTTTGATGCTTTCAGGCACCTTGTCATTATTGGTAAACCATTCAGCGTCGGCCCAAGACTGCATTACTGCTTTGGCGTGCTGGTTACCACCATCGGCGTTTTCGGCGACATCGTGGAAGGCGTCAAAGACGAGAAGGGTGCTTTTTAGTTCTTCAGCCGCTTGGCCGGCTAACTCTGCATCGTTAAGTAGGGCAACCAGTGTAGCAACGTTGTACCCGCCGTGCATATTGCCGAGCAAGGTTACCGCAGCGCTGCGATCGATAATCGGTGAAGAGGCTTCGCCATTAACCAGCGCGCTTAAAAAGCTCGCTTTAACGTAGGCGGCTTCATCAACTCCAGGAGGTACGCGGTTGGCAATCAGGTCGAGGAGAAAAGCTTCTTCGCCGGCTGGTGGGTTCTTTAATAACTCTACTAACCCTGCAGTCCATTCTGGATCCAGTGGTTTGGCGGGAATGTTTTCTAATGCTCGTTCTGCGACATGGGCGCGATAGGCTGCTAGCACGGGGTGCTTCTCCTTTGATCTTAAATTGGGTGGTTTTAGGGCCGTGAATGGCACTGATTAAGGGGCATAATTGTACGTTAATCTGTAGTTTAGTTACAGATGTGTGGCTTATAACCACTATTCCCTCAATTGTTTTATAGGTTGTCATTTAAAAACGTTCTTTACCGGCTGTTTATCCGGTAACCTTCTCGACAATTTACAGCGGTAGTTTACATGAATAGTCAAACAGCAGTGAAGCTCGGGCGTCGTCTCAGGCAGTTAGATACTATGCTTGAACGGCGGTATTCGATAATTTGGGATTGCTGCTGTGATCATGGTTTGCTGGGCATGTCATTGCTGCATAGACAACTAGCGGACAAGGTTGTTTTTGTCGATATTCTCAGCCCACAAATGGCTTTGCTGGAGCAGGAGCTAGAGGGGCGTTTCCCCGCCGATGAATTTAACTGGCAGGTCATTTGCCAAGATGTGAAAAACCTGAGGGTACCTGAAGTTGAGTCTCAGCTGTTTGTTATCGCGGGAGTGGGCGGCAATAAGACGATTCAGTTTATTGAGAGTCTCTGTGCGGCTATGCCAGGGTTGCCTTTTGATTTGTTGCTGTGCTCTGTGCACGGAAATTATGCGGTGCGCAAAGCCTTGATCGAGCACGGCTTTGGTTTAAAGCAGGAGCAGATTGTTCTCGAGAATAATCGTTTTTATGAGGCCATTTATGTCTCACAAAATTCGACGCAACCTATTATTGCCACCGGTAGCGGCATGTGGGATAAGCTAAATTCAGATCATCAGCGGTATTGGAAAAAGACACTGGCCCATTACCGAAAGAAGGCCGCAGCAGATCCAGCTGTATTTGGGTTAATTGTTGCTGACTATGAAGCGTTGTTAATTACAGGCTAAACATTACAGGGCTCGAGACGAGCCGAGAAATTACTCAACTGCACAGGTACTCTATAAATGATCAAACTTTACGGACTCGAAATTAGTAATTATTACGCTGCGGTCAAAGCCTTTATGTTGGAGAAGGGTTTTCAGTTTGAGGAGGTTGAAATAGCGCCGACTTATAGCGAGCCGTATATTGAATTGAGCCCTATGGGCAAGATGCCCTTTATTGAAGTGGATGAGGGTTATCTGAGCGAGACCAGCGCGATCTTGGGATTTCTCGAGAACTGTGTTCCGGATCAGCCAATGACACCAGCTGACCCCTTTGCCAGTGCCAAGATGTCGGAGCTGCTCAAAGTGATTGAACTCTATGTGGGTAATGAATCTGCGCGTCTTGTGGGCCATGTGTTTTTTGGCGCTGAGCTGAATCAGCCGGTTGCGGATCAGATTAAGCCAGTGATGGTGAAGGGGTTGGCGGCGGTTGATCGTCTCGCCAGTTTCTCGCCCTTTATGATGGGTAGCCAGATCACTATGGTGGATGTTTATGCCTATTACATTGTTATCAATGCGCGAATCATTGCCAAGAAAGTCTGGGGTTGGGACATGCTGTCTGAAGTGGAGGGTCTACGGGAATGGATCGTGATGATGTCAGAGCGGCCGATGATCAAGTTGGTTGATGATCAGCGCAATATTGCTATCGCGAAGATGATGGATAATTTGTAGGGTTCTGTTTGTAGTTTGTCATCCCGACCGCAGTGGAGGGACCTCAGCCAGTCGGCGGGAGATCCTTCGGCTTCGCTCAGGATGAACTGTGCTTTCTGTTAACCAATCATGCACAGCACAGCATAGCGACCAGAGATAGCAACTACAGCTTGGCTTACTACTGTATAAAGTCCACCGCCATGTCGCCACCCATCAGATAATCATTACCGTCTGGTACAACCACAAACTCGTATGTTATCGCCGAGCCTCCGGTGGGCAAACTGAGGCTCATAGGATCAATACTTAAACCGCTCTGCTGAGCTTGAATAGTCAAATTTCCGTAACCTGTACTCACCCACTCTCCCGTAATATTAGACCCCCGTACCTCATACAAAACATCCACTGAGGCGGTGGTTGAGCCGCTGCGAGACACTCGAATATTGCCGCCATCTTCCATTGCCGCTGTCACTTCGATGCGCTCAGTGATCAGGCCTTTTTCTAGCTTGATTTCCACTGGGTTAATGCCGAGCATAAAGACATTATCATTGTCATACATACTAAAGCTGGCGATATAAAAACTGCCTCTGCTGTCCCAAGAATCATAGCCGGTAATAAAGTTTTCTGCCGCAGCGTCGTCGTCGAGGTCGGTCATCTCAAGTAATTCATAGGAATCGCCAGAGGCAATATCATATTCATAGATCGCATTGGGGCGCGAGCCGTCACTGAGGCCGATATAGATTTTTTCCTCGTCGGCAGAGAGCTGGAAAATCCAGGTTTTTAGTGAGCTGGGAAAGTCCGGTCGGCCGAGGAATGTCCAGCTCGCAGCGGCATCGTTAAAGCGATAAATATTGCCCTGGTCATCACTGGTATAGAGATTTTTGTGCTCGCGATCCCACTGGCCAACTTCCATTGAGTTGGGACCCTGAAGTTCAAACTCTGGCAGTTCACCAAAGCCCGTGACGGGGTCGTAGTACCAAACATGATCAAAGATCTCGGCAGACTCACCCTTATTCCACTGGCTTCTCGACGAACCGCCGGTGATATAGACGCGTCCACGAGAGTCGACCCACATAAAGCGGTTGGTGTAGAAATAGCCCTGCCAGGCATCAGGCTTGCCGAGCACAGTGGTGGTACCTTGGGCTATGTCGTAACGCACCAGTTTGTTTTCCGGGATCGACATGCCGTAGAGCAGGTTGTTGACTGGGTCGATCTGAATCGTGGCCAGCTGCAATGTCTCTGCGCCAACACCATTGGTCTCGGCAGCACTCAGGTCATAGAATCTATTTTGACTGATTTTGTAGCTGTACCAGTGAAAGCCTCTGGTGGTCCGAAAACCATCGTCCATCCCGGACTTGTCCAGTGTCGCGACATAGACTTGGCCATCGTGGTGGATAGGGCGGGTATGAAACTTCTCTGCAGTTTCACCGTTTTCCCAATTATCGGCCGCCTCAGATGCGGTGCGCGCATCGCCAATCCAGCGCACTGTGCTATCGGATTGATACATGCGATAGAGCATTGAGTTGGTCTGGTGATCATGGCCGGAGATGTAAATTTCACCGCTGGCATCAGAGCCCACTGCAAGCCAGCATTGATCGGGACGATCGCCGTCTGGGGAATTAGGCAGCTGCCAGATATTGACCCCAGCTATCTTGCCTGCACGAGCAGAATCAGCTTGGGTGGAGAGGGGGTTTGGCTCTTCTGTTACAGGTTCTTCGACATCAGGTTCTTCAACAGCGGGTTGTTCAATGACAGGTTCTTCAATGATGGGTTCTTCCATGACAGGTTCTTCAATAATAGGCTCTTCAACAATAGGCTCTGGAGTTGCTGATGAGCCACCACCACAGGCCATCAAGGCACTGCACAAGACAATCAGGCTTAACTTTCGAGCAACGTAAAGCATGCGGATTAAGGACGTTAACTTAAGAGTGACAAACATAGGTTTTTCTCTAGATTTTTATTGTTATAAATGAGCGGCTGACAGAATGCGTTAATGGCGCAGGCAGTTCAAAGCTAAAGCGATCATCAGGGCGAGCAGTGCGATGAAGGTGGCAGGGTCTGCTGCTAACTGGTTGAGATCTCTCCACTGCGGTTGGGATGACAGAGCTGTAGTGGTCGGAATAGCAGAGTTCGGCGCTCAGTATGACACCCATACCTTGACATCCTGAGCGCAGCCGAAGGATCTCAAACTTACCACTACCCAGACCCCTCCAAACAGGGCAAAATACTCACCAAACTAGCAAGGAATTTCTATGCGACTAATTATTGGTATGTCTGGCTCGAGCGGTGTTATTTACGGCATTCGCATGCTGCAGATGCTGGCCGACAAACCTGAGATCGAAACCCATCTGGTGATGAGCCAGGCGGCGCGCATGAATATTGGTATAGAAACCGATTGGGCTGTGGAAGATGTTGAGGCCCTCGCCGATGAGGTGCATAACAATAAAAACATTGGCGCGACCATTGCCAGTGGTTCGTTTAAAACCGCGGGCATGATCGTGGTTCCCTGTTCCATGAAGACCCTCTCAGGGATTGTTAATTCCTACGCCGATAATCTGCTTATTCGCGCTGCTGATGTAATCCTTAAAGAGCGTCGCAGACTGGTGATTGTGCCCCGTGAGTCGCCCCTCCACACTGGCCACTGCGAGCTGATGTTTAAGGCTAGCCAGTACGGCGCGATTATCTGTCCGCCATCACCGGCGTTTTATACTAATCCGCAAACTGTTGACGATATTATCAATCACTCGGTAGCCCGAGTGTTGGATCTATTTGATGTCGAAACTGCGAGCCTCAAACGCTGGCAAGGGCAGGGTAGTTAATGCCGGCTGATAAATCTCATGCGGATACAGCCCCATTAAAGGCTTTTTTACAGTCTGAAACGGTGTTGACGCTATCGATCAATGACGAGAAAGGTCCCTGGACTGCGCCGGTACTCTACGTGGCTGATGAGGATTTAAATCTCTATTTTCTCTCCTCTTCCTCGACTCGACATATTGCCAGCCTACCAGAGGATGGCCGTATTGCAGCGTCGATTTACAGCGACTACAACGGCAATTGGTTAGCTATTTGCGGTGTGCAAATGGAGGCTGATATCAGTCAGGTTAGCGACGCTGACAGAGCAGCTGCAGCGGCGCGTTATTTTCAGCGTTTCCCTGAAGTTAAGGCGCTGATCGATAACCCGGCCAATGAGCAGGAAAAGCGTATAGGTGCGGCCTTCGGCAAGAGTCATTTTTTTCGGGTAACCCCAACCTTTCTCCGCTTTATTAATAATGCCGATGGTTTCTCATCGCGCAATGAATGGCATTTTTAAGCGGTTAGAGTAGCGCTCTAATTCATCGCTCTACTCTAACCAATACTGATTTAGCCGCGCCCGCTAGCTTATTCCTCCTGATTATTCCTCTAGATTATTCCTCTGGATTATTCCTCTAGATTAAATAACTGTGTATTGCCGCCTCGAGCGACCAAGTTTTCTGTGCGAGTGCGCTCACCTAAAAACCACAGTAACCAATAGTATGTGTAATCTTGGTCACGGTGTGGCCATTCGATTAGCGGAATAATGCTCGCCGAGCGTTTCGCCATGGCCTGTCTTAAGTTTGAGCTGTTGGCACCCAGGGTGTTGGCCACTATAGCTTCTATCTGATCATCCTGAATCAATCCCGGCAGGCTCTCTAGGGGGGCAAGCTGCAACAGATGCCGAGGCAATTTCGCGGATACATATTTGTCCTGCAGGCCCTTTAGTTTTTGTTGATGGCAGCTGTCAGCGGCCACTATGACCGAGCAGCCACAGAGCAGTGCGCTGGCAATTTGTTTCTCAGCTTCCGCTATTCCATCCTGTTGGGTCACAATCAGCGTTACCACGCCACGGCCTTGAAGATATAAGCGATTATCCTCGCCTGTCGGCCCCGGTAGCTCAATGGGGTTGGCCAGCTTTTCTCTGGCAAGCGCATCAATTTGCTGCAGCCAAGAAGCGTCGGTCACCGCCCGATGCAGAATGCTGAGTCGCGAATCGATGGATGTCGACTGCCAGTTTTTCAGTGCTTTATGGGCATTGGAAGCTGGGACTAAAGACGCCGCGCTATGTTCGGGATCTTTTAGCTCTAGCTCGAATGCTCTCGCTTGAGTGTCTGGGATATCGGGCAGTGAGAAACGCAGCAGATAGTTGGGGCCGCCGGCCTTTGGGCCTGTGCCCGAGAGTCCGCGTCCGCCGAATGGGTTGACGCCCACTACCGCGCCGACCATATTGCGATTGATGTAGGTATTGCCGGCAATGGTGTTGCTGAAAACTTTTTGCGCAAAGGCCTGGATACGACTGTGAACGCCGAGGGTGAGACCATAGCCAGTGCGATTGATCTGGTCAATCACTGCGCCGAGCTGATCTGAGTCGAAGCGAACCACATGTAGGATGGGACCAAATACTTCTTCAGACAGTCGGTCGAGGGAGTCAATTTCAAACACATGGGGTGCGACAAAAGTGCCCTGATCACAGCTGCTGTCGAGTTCGACTTTGGCAATCAGCTTGGCTTCTCTGTGCATGCGTTCAATATGGGTTTCTAATGATTTCTGCGCGCTTGCGTCGATCACCGGGCCTAGGTCACTGCTCAGTAGGCGCGGGTCGCCGGCGGTCAGTGATGCCATGGCACCTTTGAGCATATGCAGCACGTTGTCGGCTATATCCGATTGGATAAATAATACCCGCAGGGCAGAACAGCGCTGTCCGGCGCTCTGGAAGGCTGAGATGATCAGATCATCGACCAGCTGCTCTGGCAGTGCCGAAGAGTCGGCCACCATGCAGTTTTGACCGCCGGTTTCAGCGATAAACGGGATCGGTGCACCTTGACGCAGCCCAAGCTGCTGATTGATATGTTGGGCGGTGCCAGTGGAGCCGGTAAAGGCAATGCCGGCAATACGGCTGTCGCCGAGCAGTATGTCGCCAATCTGCGCGCCGCCGCCGAGCAGTAACTGCAGTGCAGCGCCGGGAACACCGGCCTCATGGCAAAGGCGCACGGCTATGGCAGCAATCGCAGGTGTTTGCCCAGCGGGCTTAACCAGCACGGTGTTGCCGGCCGCTAGGGCGGCAGCAATTTGACCGACGGTAATGGCGAGGGGAAAATTCCACGGACTGATACAGAAAAATACGCCGCGTCCTTTTAAGGTTTCCAGTGTTTTCGCTTGCAGTGCATAGTAGCGGCAGAAATCGATGGCCTCGCGTACTTCGGAGACGCAATCATTGAGTGTGCGGCCAGCCTCAATGCTGATCACGCCAATCAGTTTGTTGAAATCGCGCTCCATTAAATCGGCGACTTTATCAAGAATCTCCGCACGTCTTTTGCTGCCGATACCGTTCCAAGCTGGGTACGCTTGATTGGCAGACTCTAGGGCATCAACAATATCGCTATCGTTAACGCAGCCGCTGTGACCAATTAGTTGGGTCTGGTCTGAGGGGTTGTAGGTCGGCTCTAGTTCTCGCTCTAAGGCTACGCCGTCAACAATAGGTTGTGAGAGCAATTGCGGGGTCTCGGCAACCTGTTCGAGCAAGGTCGCTGTTTCCAGTGCTGAGTCGAGATCTATACCCAGTGCATTTTTGCGCTGTTCGCCAACCGCAGTAAACATTTCTGGGGGCAGGGGAATGCCTTTGTGCTGATAGGGGAAGCAGCTGTTGACCTGCTTGCGAGTGTCTTCGAGCAATTCTTCTACCGGCGTCTGCTCGTCGAGGAAGCGATTGACAAATGAACTGTTGGCGCCATTTTCTAGCAGTCGTCGGACCAGGTAGGGAAGCAGGTCACGATGGTTGCCGATCGGGGCATAGACGCGCACTGGAATCGCTTTGTCGGCGAAGCCTTGGTTTAAATTGTCATAGAGAATATGTCCCATACCATGGAGGCGCTGAAACTCAAATTGGCGGTCGCCGGCAATATTGAGAATCATTGTGGCAGTGTAAGCATTGTGGGTTGCAAACTGGGGGTAAACCGCGTCTTGGGCATCGAATAAAATACCCGCGCAGTGCTGGTAGCAGAGGTCGGTATTGGCTTTGCGGGTGAATACCGGATAGCTGGGAAGGCCCATTTCTTGGGCATGTTTTATTTCAGCATCCCAGTAGGCGCCCTTAACCAGTCGTACCATAAGGCGGCGATTGGTTTCACGGGCTAGGCTAATTAGCCATTTGGCTGTATCCGGGGCGCGCTTCTGATAGGCCTGCAGTACAAAGCCGAGACCCTGCCAGCCGTCGAGGTCGCTGTCACGGGCAAGGGCCTCAAAGATGTCCATTGAGATATCCAGTCTATAGGCTTCTTCAGCATCTATGGACAGACCAATATTGTATTTTGCTGCTTGGATGCAGAGCTGTTTAATACGTGGCAGCAACTCGTCCATTACCACCTGATGCTGGGCAAAATAGTAGCGGTGGTGCAGAGCTGAGAGTTTTACCGAGATGCCATTGGCGCTGTTGACGTCAGAATCATTTGAACTCTGACCGATACTGTCAATTGCACTGGCATAGGCTGCGAGATAGTTGAGGGCATCAGCATCGGTGCGCGCACCTTCGCCAAGCATATCAAAGGAGAATCGGGTCCCGCTGTGGTTTTGTTTGGCGCCGCGTTTTAGGCCCTCTTCAATACTGCGTCCGAGAACATACTGTCCACCCATCATTTTCATCGCCTGCATCACTGCGGCGCGAATAACCGGTTCGCCAGCCGTGGCGGTGAGTCGCCTTACCCAGTTGTCGGTGTTTTCGGTGATCTCAGAATCAAGACTGACTAATTGACCGGTGAGCATCAGCCCCCAGGTCGAGGCATTCACAAACAGAGACTTGGAACTGTTGCGATGACTGCCCCAATTGCCGCCTTTAATTTTCTCGGCAATTAATCGGTCTGCAGTTAGAGCGTCGGGCACTCGCAATAGCGCTTCGGCGAGACACATAAGCGCCACGCCTTCTGCATTGGAAAGACCAAATTCGAGTAAAAAGGCATCCAATATACCGCTGCTGGATTTGTCCGCGCGACACTGGGTGACCAGCTTGCGTGAATCCTGCAAAATCGTCTCACGGGTTGCTCCAGAGAGTTGATTATTGTGCAGTAACTGAGTCACTGCCTGGTGCTCTTCCTGGTGAGTGGCATGACGGATTTTATTGCGCAGCGTAGTCAGGTTCATGGGATGCCTATTTCGATTAGGTGCTGTTTAAGATGCGGCATTCTTGCCTAAATTACGCAGTATTTGGTGCCATAATTCGGGCTTCTCTAGTTAAATAAACTGCTAAATTGAGCTTAATGGATTATTATGCTGTTTTAGGTATTTAGCTGTTGGAGCCTCGAAAATGAAAACAGTGACTGATCTGGATCGTACCGATCGACGAATTCTCAATATTTTGCAACGTCAGGGGCGTATCGCCAATATCGAGCTGGCCAAGCAGGTTAATCTGACGCCGACACCCTGTCTTGAGCGGGTTAAACGGTTGGAGAGAGAGGGCTTTATTACTCAGTATGTGGCGCTGCTAGATCCGGTGAAAGCCAATGCCGCACTCTCTGCCTATATTGAAGTTCAGCTGGACAGTACAACCACTGAAGCTGTTGCGCTGTTTGATCAGCAGATCCTCGCCTTGGACGAGGTGGTGGAGTGTCAGCTGGTCGCCGGGGGATTCGATTATTTGATTAAGATCCGGGTGGCGGATATGCAGCATTACCAGCGGTTTCTCGGTGGCAAGCTGTCTGCGATCAAGGGCATTAGTCAGACTCACACCTATGTGGTGATTCAGGATGTGAAGTCGGAGACGGCGATTAAGATTAACCCCTAAAATTAAACTCTTGGACTAAACCCTAGAGCCAAACGCTAACCTAGCAGCAGAGTTTATAAATAGACCCGTGGCACTCGCCCGGGCATACGCGTGAGCAGTTCATAGCCGATGGTGTTGCAGCTACTGGCTACTTCATTGACCGGTAAATCAGGTCCCCAGAGTACGACCTTGTCACCAATCGCCACGTCATTTAACGCTGTTACATCAACCGTAATCATATCCATGGAGACGCGACCGACCAGTGGGCAGCGAACGCCATTAACCAGTACCGGTGTGCCATTTGAGGCATTGCGGGGATAGCCATCTCCATAGCCAACGGTAATGGTGGCTATGGTCGACTCGCGCTCAGCGGTCCAATTGGCGGTGTAACCCACCGATTCGCCGGAGGCTATGGTGCGCAGGGAAATCACTGCAGATTCAAATGACATCACTGGCTTTAGTTTATCGGCGTTCTCGTGGGGTGCTGAAAATGGTGAGTTGCCATAGAGCATATAACCGGGGCGCTGCCATTCACGCTGGGCTTTTGGCCAACCAAGAATAGCCGCTGAATTGGCTAGGCTTTGCAGTGCGGTGACCGGTGCGCAGGCTTTAAAGACATCGATCTGTGCCGGTGTCGCCCCGCTGTCCAAATCGTCGGCGCAGGCAAAGTGCGAGGTGAAGACGATCGGCTGGCTAATATTGCGGCTGCTATTCAGTGTTTGGTAGACCTCGGCAATCTCCTTGGGCTGAAAACCTAGTCGGTGCATGCCGGTATCCACACCGAGCCAGATGCTCAGGGGCAGAGCCAGGTCGGCATTAATAATCGCTTCTTTTTGCTGATGATTTTCAACCATCACCCAGAAGCCTTTAGTGGCGGCTAACTTGAGTTCACTGGCATCAAAGACCCCTTCGAGCAGCAGTATCGGTTGTTTGATACCGGCACTGCGCAGTTCCATTGCTTCTTCAATACAGGCAACACCAAAGGCTGGCGCTATATCGGCAAGAGCCTGAGCCACTTTCACTGCACCATGGCCGTAGGCATTGGCCTTGACCATGGGGATGGTCTTTGACTTGGGTGCCAGGGATTGCGCCAACTGATAGTTGTGGCGCAGTGCCTGAAGATCTATAACCGCTCTGGTGGGTCTCGACATGGTGCTACCTAGTAATCAAATTTTGCGGCGGAGTAGAGGGTCTGAGCTGCTAGCCAGATATCGCCAATGGTGCCATCGCCAACCGGTTTGCCGTCGATCTCAGTGATCGGTGCAATCTCTTTCGAGGAGCTGGTGATCCACACCTCATCGGCATTCGATACCTCCTCCATGGTAACTATGCGCTCTTCCACGGCAATCTGGCCGTCGTTGCGCAGCACATCGAGAACGATCTGGCGGGTGATGCCTGGCAGCTTTTGATTATCCAATAGTGGTGTGATCACGGTGCCGTCTTTAACAATAAAGACATTGCAGGCACTGGCTTCGGTGAGCTGGTTGTCGGCATTAAACAAGAGGGTTTCATCACTGCCTTGTTCATAACCCTGCTGAAAATGCAGAACATTGCCGAGCAGCGCAGTGGATTTAATTTGGCAGCGATCCCAGCGCAGGTCGCGTGTGGTGGAGGCTTTTTTCGCTTTAACTTTACGCTTGTCGGCGATGGGTGCTGGAGCGATTTCAAAGCTAAAAGCAAACACTGTTGGCGCGATATTTTCTGGGAAAGCGTGAAAGCGTTTGCTGTCTGTGCCGCGGGTGACATGGAGGTAGAGACCCAGATTGCCGGCGCCATTTTCGGCGATCAAGCGATTGCACAGTTTCATCCAGTCATCGGTTGACCAGTTGAGCTGGATGCCGATGGCCTCGAGGCCGCTTTTCATGCGCGCAATATGGGGCGCAAAACCGACCATTTTTCCCGCGTAGGAGGGTACGACTTCATAGATGCCGTCGCCGAATAAAAAGCCACGATCAAGCGGCGATATTTTGACCTGCTCAATGGGCATGTAGTCGCCATCCAAAAATGCAATACTCATAGTTCAACCTTGTTGGGGTGAGGCAATTAGTTGCTTTGGGTTATTATTTTTATTGAGCCCCACTTAGCCAAAAATGGTATCAGCGAGGTTGGTTACACGCAAAGCAAATTAATCGGTATAACGGCCTTATTTCCTACTAATAAGGTGGTTTGTAGGGCTGATTCTGTGATTGCCGAGAGAATCTACTGTGATCAACAAAATCCGCCTAATTTTCTCAGGTCATTGATTAGTTTTTCGCTAATATCTGCGCCTAAACCATCTTCGGTTAAGTGGTTTTCTCTGGTCACGCCATCGACACTGCCGCGCTCTGAAAGGTATTGCAGCAGGGCCAAATTATCCCAGCCCAATAGCATATCTTGCTGTCGTATCGCCGACAGCATGGCGATCAAACCGTGCGCCGCCCAGTTGGATACATCGGCAATAAGCAACTCATCACAGCAGGTAGCTGATGGAATAATATTCAGCTGCTCAAGGGTTGTCGCGACATTGCCCATACCGATTTCATTGCCGCCATCGCCAATGCCAATAGTCGGGCAAGTGGCCAAGCTTAAAAAGTAATCGAAGCTGGCACAGGCGGGGCTTATATCTTCGCCGCGCATATTGTAATACAGGCCGTCTGCGGCCATGCCTGGGCGTTCAATGGAGATAACCAGTGAGGGCTGATACTGCTGCAGGGCTTTTTCGGCCTCGACTTTGCTGACTGCGGGTTCACCTACACTAATTTTGTGTACCCGGTAGTCTCTGGCGATGGCGTCGGCTAGGGGTGCGCCACAGACTAGTACAGGCGTCGCGCCTAGGGTCTCTAAGGTTCGGTAGAGGGCAATGGCACCAACTGGGCCATCGGTTTCATAGGTGCCGGCGACGGGGAAGCCGGTGCCGATTAAAACATTGCCACTGGCGGCGTGGAGCAACTGCGCGGCACGTAAATAGTAGCCGGGCACCATCGCGGCCTGCAGTGTCTGCATACCTCGTGGGTTGCGTGCCACTAAAAGATTTTCGATCTGGGTGCTAAGGAATAAATTATTCATGCTCGGCCACCTGCTTTGTCATCTTTTCCAAAATTGTATTGGCAAAGCGCTGTTGGTCGAGCACTAACAGATTGTGTGCCTGCTCTATGCTGATAGCCTCAAAGCGTAATGTGCCGCCGGGCAATAGTTGCGCGAGTTTGCCAATATCCAGAGAGAGAACAGATCCGAGTTTGGGATAACCGCCGATGGTTTGACGGTCATTGAGCAGCACTATGGGTTGGCCATCAGCGGGCACTTGAATAGCACCGAGACAGATGCCTTCAGAGAGAATGCCATCCAAGGTCGATTTGATTGCAGGGCCTTTGAGTCTGAATCCCATGCGGTCACTGCTCTCGGTGACCTGATAGTCGGAGCTGAAAAATAGCTGTTTATTAATGTTGCTAAAAGCCTGCTGCTGATAACCCAGTACCACCCGCAATAGAGCGCTGTTAGTGCTGTAGTCAGGGCGCTGATTGTTGGGCACGCGGACTTGCGGTGCCGATAGGCTTTCCCCGCAGGGTAAAAAGTCCCCAGTCTTCAGCGCCGTGCCATCACGGTGTAATCCACCCAGGGCTTCTCGGGGCACCGTGGCGACACTATTAAAGATCGGTTCAACGGTAAATCCACCGGCGACGGCCAAGTAGCCGCGGCTGCCAGATGAGGCGAAGCCCAGTTCGATGCGATCGCCAACCTTGACCTGATGGCTCTGCCATAGTGCTTGGGCTTGCTTATTAATGCTTAATGGAATGTTTGCGCCAGTTACAGCAATGGTCGTATTAACTTGCGATTCTAAAACCAATCCGCCGACGGTGACTTCTATGGCGGCAGCGGTTTGCTGGTCGCCGCAGAGTCGATTAGCCCAGCGAAAAGCCTCGCGATCCAATGGGCCGCCGCTGGTCAGGCCAATACCATGCTGGCCGAAGCGTCCGGCATCTTCAATCAGACTAAAGATGCCAGGCTGAATAACCTTAAAGCCACTGTTCATATGCATGTTCATAAGAGCCCACCCATATCCAGATAGGTGTCTCTGTCGATGGCTTGAAAACGCACTCGGTCGCCCACCTGAACTGGCATGCTGGGTTCAACACTGGGGTCGAACATCAACTCTGGGCAGAGACCAATAAGATTCCAGCCTCCCGGTGATTCGGCCGGATAGACGGCAGTTTGGCGATCGGCGATGGCGACTGCGCCGCGGGGGACTTTTTGTCGCGGGGTGGCTAGGCGCGGCGCTGCTATGCGTGGGTCTAGTTCGCCGAGGTAGGCAAAGCCCGGGGCAAAGCCGATGGCATAGACACGATATTCAGATTGCTGATGGATACTGATCACTTCTTCAACAGGGAGGCCTGCGTTATCGGCCAGTGTTTGCAGGTCCGGCCCTGACTCGTGGCTGTAGTAAACCGGCAGTGTTACCAGCTTGCCGGATTGACTGTTGTCGTCGTCAGTGGGCATGGCCAGTGCACGGCGAATAGCGGCGCGGACAGCATGGTGGTCGGTTTTAAAGGGGTCATAAATCACTAGCAGGGACGCGTAGGAGGGCACTAGGTCGATTAGTAGGTCACCGAGGCTGGCACGCAGCTGTGCTGCGGTTGCAGCGACCTGGGATGCTATGGCTTGGCTAATAACCTCTGTGCGTGCCTCGCCGAAATAGACGATCAGGGCGTTCTCTCCGGCAATGGAGATGGTTTGTTGAAGATCCATTATGAATTAATTAACTGGCGGATTTCTTGGATGGCTTTGACGCCTTCCATATTGTCACCGTGGACACAGAGGGAGTCGGCTTGCAGTTCAAGGCGGTGGCCGCTGACAGTGGTTACGCAACCTTCGGCTTTAAGCTGTTGGACCTGTGCGAGCATTTTCTCGCGGCTGTGTACTGCGCCTTCTTTGGCTCTGGAGAGCAGGGCGCCACTGTCGTCGTAACAGCGGTCGGCAAAGGCTTCAAAGATTACGTCGATGCCAAACATCTTGGCTTCTTCACGGTGGGTTTCGGCTTCCGGTGTGGCCTGTAGCATAAAGGCCAGGGGCAGATGGGTTTCGGCTATGGCTTCCATAATGGCGCTGCGAATATGGCCGTTGGCCATCATGTCGTTGTAGAGGGCACCGTGAGGTTTGACGTAGGTTACTGGCACGCCTAGGTTTTGTGCCATGCCGCTGATTGCGGCAATCTGGTATTGGACTATGGCGATGATTTCGATGGCCGGTAGTTTCATTGAACGTCGGCCAAAGCCTGCAAGGTCGGGGTAGCTGGGGTGAGCGCCGACGATGACATTGTTGCGTTTGGCGGAGAGTAGGGTTTTTTTCATTACCACTGGGTCGCCGGCGTGAAAGCCGCAGGCAATATTGGCTTGATCTATATAGGGCATGACTTGGTCGTCGAGGCCCATGGTCCAGGCGCCGAAGCTTTCACCTAGATCGCAATTTAATAGTAGTGCCATGTTGTTTTCCTAAATGCTGCTAGTTTGTTGTTGGGCCATTCGGTGTTAGATGGCTCTCTATTAAAAAGCTCTCTATTAAGAAGCTCTGTATTAAATAGCTCTGTATTAAATAGCTCTCTAATAAATAGCTCTGTATTAAATAGCTCGGTGAGCTGAAGCATTGGCTTGCCTTGCGCATCGACTGCATGATTTTCCTTGTTGCCTACGCTGCGGAACTCGCTATCGCTCAAACAGGTCCTCGCGCTTTACGGCAACAAGAAAAATCATTAGCGCAGCCTAATTGATGCGAAAGGCAAACCAATACTTTCGTCGGACTAATGCGGTTATTCCGATGCCATCTTAGCTGTCGTCCGGACCACCTTACTTGTTACCCCGACCTTAGTGGAGGGACCTCATCCAGTCGGCGCGAGACCCTTCGGTTACACCCAGAATAACAGGCTTTTGCGCTCATTGAGGAGGCGCTGCGCGCACCTAATCAACCGCCACCGCAAGGTCACTATTCTTCAAATCAGTCACCAGCATACAGCCTGGACTGTGGGTTATACAAAAAGGTAATTTCGCCGCTTCCAATGCCACTTGAGGTGTCACACCACAGGCCCAAAATAGCGGCAGTTCGCCTTCCTTAATCGTTACCGGATCGCCAAAGTCTGGGCGGTTAATGTCAGCAATACCTATATGTTGTGGATTGGCATAATGTATCGGCTCTCCATGGACCGAGGGAAAGCGCTTGCAAATTTCTGCGGCGCGCAGTGCCTCCGCTGGTGCAAAAGGTCGCATGCTAACGACCATTTCGCCGGTAAAGGGGCCGGCGGGGGTGCAGTCTATATTGGTTCTGTACATGGGCACATTAACCGCTTCGCTGACATTGCGCACGTCGAGGCCGTCGGCAATCAGTGCCTCTTCAAAGGAGAAGGAACAGCCAAGTAAAAAGACCACTAGGTCATCGCGCCAGAGTGCTGAGATATCGTTTACTTCGCTGACCACAAGGCCATGTTCAAAAACTTTGTAACTGGGTATATCAGTTCGAATATCAATGTCGTCACCCAGAGTCGGCAGACTAAAAACACCGGGCTCTGAGGTCGCAATCAGCGGGCAGGGTTTTGGGTTGCTCTGACAAAACTGCAGAAAATCTGCTGCCGAATCGGCGGGAAGAATTACCAAATTGCACTGCACATAGCCATTGCAAAACCCGGAGGTGTTGCCGCTGTGCTGGCCGCTGCGGATCTGCTGGCGCAGTTGCTGTGGTGAAATAGTCTTTTCTGTGCTGATATTTGACGTTTGCATAAGCAGTTTCCACTAATATTTGACGAGTCTAACAAAGCTTCTGGATGAACTCATTAGCTGTAACCCAGAGGTGGTAGTGATCGTAGTAGAGAGAATAATAGACTAGCGCCAGTGTTTCGCCCAGCTGTCGAGAACCCGCTCGGAATACCAGTACTGACCATAGCTGCCATTGTAGCGGGCGAGGGCATCGGCGAGTCGGCCCTTTTCGCGGTCGAGGTAGTATTTGAGTATGGTGCAGCCATAGCGCAGATTGGTTTGTATGTTGATCAAGTTGTCTTCTGGGCGTCCTATCTCATGTTTCCAAAAGGGCATTATTTGCATCATGCCCAGGGCGCCGGCAGAGGAGACTGCGTAGCCATCAAAGTGGCTTTCCACTTCAATTAACGCGAGAACAATTTCAGGTGAGAGTCCCGCGCGGGAGGCTTCGCTGTGAATGAGCTTTAGGAGAGAGATGCGTTGGGCGGGGTCTTTGACGAGTCGGGCCAGTGCCGGTTCTTTTTCCACTAGCCAGACTTCGGCATCGTATTGATCGTCAAAACTGTCGGCTTCGGCGGCGGCCTGTTTAAGGATTGCTAAGAGTGTCAGGTCGGCAGTCGGCTTCTCTGCCGAAACTGCAGTGGCTGCAATAGCAAGCAGAAGCACGGCCACAGCAATCCACTGTGGCCCTATCAAGCAGCTACTTAATAATCTTCTCGGCAATAAAATCATCCAGCTTATCCATAGCTATATGTTGGTTTTCCGGTTCGCGGCGGTTGCGGTATTCGACATTGCCTTCGGCTAGGCCGCGGTCGCCAATGACGATTCGATGGGGAATGCCGATCAGTTCGATATCCGCCAACATACCACCGAGACGCGCTTTGGGCTCGTCCATAAACAATACTTCATAACCCGCACTAACCAACTTGTTATACAGCGCCAGGCAGGTTTCAGCGACTAACTCAGACTTGTGCATATTGATTGGCACTATAGCAACTTGGAACGGTGCAATAGACTCTGGCCAAACAATGCCATTGTCATCGTGGTTCTGTTCAATCGCTGCGGCAACAATGCGACTCACACCTATACCATAGCAGCCCATGGACATGGCGCGGTCTTTACCGTTTTCGTCGAGTACGGTGGCTTTCATCGCTTCGCTGTATTTGGTGCCGAGTTGGAAAATATGCCCCACTTCAATACCGCGCTTAATTTCCAGGACGCCTTTGCCGTCGGGGCTAGGATCGCCTGCAACTATATTGCGAATATCGGCAACGCTGAACTCGCCACAATCGCGCTGCCAGTTAACACCGGTCAGATGATAGCCGTCGCGATTGGCACCACAGACAAAGTCGCTGAGCTGTGCGGCACAGTGATCGACCACAATGGGCAGTTTGAGGTTGACTGGGCCAATGGATCCCGGCGAGCAGTCCAATGTGTTTTTTATTTGTTCTTCAGTGGCAAAGGTGACTTCAGTGTGCAGGCCTAAGGCACGCTGAGCTTTCACTTCATTGAGTTCATGATCGCCGCGGATCATTAGGCCATAGAGTTGGGTTTTACCCTCCTCGTCTTCGGCGCTAACAATCAGGGCTTTCAGGGTTTTCTCGGCACTGGTGTCGAGAAAATCGCAGAGTTGATTGATGGTGTGAACACCGGGGGTGGCCAGTTCGGCCATTTCTTGGGTGGCTGGCGCGGCAGGTTCTGTGGGTGCTAGGGCATCAGCTTTTTCAATGTTGGCGGCGTAATCACTCTCGCTAGAAAAGACGATTGCATCTTCCCCTGAATCGGCCAGCACATGAAATTCATGGGAAACACTGCCGCCGATACTACCGGTGTCGGCGAGTACCGCACGATAGACCAAACCGGTGCGATCGAAAATCGTTGAGTACGTTTTATACATCAGGTCGTAGGTCTCTTGCAGAGACGCGCTATCAATATGGAAGGAATAGGCATCTTTCATGCAAAATTCTCGGGTGCGCATAACACCAAAGCGCGGACGGCGCTCATCGCGAAACTTGGTCTGAATTTGATAGAAGTTAGCCGGCAGTTGTTTGTAGCTGCGAATTTCATTGCGAACAATGTCGGTGACCACTTCTTCGTGGGTTGGCCCGAGGCAAAACTCACGACCATGACGGTCCTTAATACGCAGCAATTCAGGACCGAATTGGGCCCAGCGTCCAGACTCGACCCAGAGATCGGCGGGCTGTACTACAGGCATCATAATTTCCAGCGCACCTGATCGGTCCATCTCTTGACGGACAATCGCTTCGACTTTGCGAAACACGCGCAGGCCCAAGGGCAACCAGGAGTAGAGTCCAGAGGCGACTTTGCGGATCATACCGGCACGCAGCATTAATTGATGGCTGATGACTTCGGCATCGGCGGGAGATTCTTTTTTGGTTGAAATCAGGTATTGGCTGGCGCGCATGGTTTCTCTTACACTGCTGGTCGGTTGGTTTAGGCGGCCATTTTACGGCGCTGAGCTGTCGCGGTACAGACTTAAGCAGAGATGAGGACAAAATGTTTCAATTACATCCCCAATTAGAAGCGGATACGCTGTTATTAGGCGTTTTTCCATTGAGTGTATTATTGCTCAGTAAAGACGCCAATTACCCCTGGTGTATTTTGGTGCCTCAGCGTGAAGGGCCTTCAGGTGACGAGGTAAGAGAAATTTATCAGCTCAATGAAGCTGATCGACAGCAGCTGTTGCATGAATCCTGCCTACTCGCGGAGACCCTATCGAATCTTTTTGCCGCGGATAAGATCAATGTGGCCACTATAGGCAATAAGGTTCCGCAGCTGCATATGCACCATGTGGCGAGATTTGAGAGCGATGCGGCGTGGCCCGGACCTGTCTGGGGGGCGGTGGCTGCAGCGGCCTATCCGCAGCAGCTGTTAACTGAAACAGCTGAGCGAATTGTCGCTGCGCTTACACCATTGGGCCTGCTCGCTAAACGGGCCTGATTGGGGCCAGAGCTTGCAAGCTTGGGGTCTAAGCTTAGGGTCTAAAAAGAGCGTGCGGCTACTGCGCCATATCTTTTAGACCTTTTAATGCATGCACTTTCACCGCTACTGATGCGGGGCGTGCTTTAAAAGTGGTCGCTTTGCCGGTGAAGGGATTAATCCCTTTGTAGGCTTTCTTGGCTGGACGCTTAACCGTATGAATTTTAATCAGGCCGGCGAGTACGAATTCGCCTACTGAGCGTTTTTTAACATGGCGCTCGACTAGGGTAGCCAGTTCCGTGAGCAGTGTATTGACTTGCTTGCGTGTCAGATCCGAGTTGGCGGCCAGCTCACTGATGATTTGAGTCTTGCTAAAGCGTTCCCTGACAGCAGTGGTTTTTTTGCTGACTACTGTTTTGCTTATAACGGCTTTCTTTACCGGTGCTTTTTTTGTCAGAGGCTTTTTAGCAGCAACTTTTCTAGAGGCTTTTGTTACAGTCGATTTTTTTACGTTGGTGCTTTTTTTAGCAGCGGATAGAGTCTTTAGCTTTACCGGCTTATTAACCTTTTTCGCAGTTGAGGTTGCTTTCGCAGATCCTTTCTTAACAGCCATCACATTTTCCTTTATAAATGTAAACGTTAATTCATCTCTGCTGTAACACGGTTAGCGGTCAACAGAGCCTCGCAATCATTTATAGCCGCTGTTTTGCCGTTATGCCAAAAATGGCAATGTTTTTCGTCATTTTTTTAATCTCCAAAGGGCTCAGCTCATTCGCGGGCATTCTACAAGCGCTAGTGCTGGGGTATAATGCGGCGCTTTTTTGCTCGCGGCAGCGATCGATTAGTATCATCTAGGATGATCTGGAATGGTCTAAAAGGGTTGCAGCGGCTGGATAAGCATTAAATTAAGCGTATTTTTACTCTCTTAGAGTTTCAGGAACCAAATTTATGCCTATATATGACTATCGCTGTGCGGCCTGTGACCATGAGCTTGAGGCGATACAAAAAATGAGTGATGACAGACTGGTCGATTGCCCAGCCTGTGAAAAGCCCGAGCTTAAAAAACAACTTTCCGCCGCAGGGTTTCGCCTGAGTGGCAGCGGTTGGTATGAGACCGACTTTAAAACCGGCAACAAAAAGAATCTTAGCGAGAGTGGCAGTAATAGCTCGGCAACTAAACCGGCTGCCAAGTCGGAAGGCACTACTGGCGCCAGTAGCGCTTAAATACGAGCTCATTTAAAGACAAACCAAATCAAATTAGAGTAGGGAAAGACAGCAGATGTATCGATCTAACTATTGTGGATTATTCACCAGTGAACATATTGATCAAGAAGTGACGCTTTGTGGCTGGGTAGATCGTCGCCGTGATCACGGTGGCGTTATCTTTGTCGATCTGCGCGATCGCGAAGGTATTGTTCAGGTGGTGTTTGACCCCGATGCCGGTGAGTTCTTTGAACAGGCCGACAAGGTTCGCTCTGAATATGTTCTCAAGGTCACTGGTGTAGTCCGTGCCCGCAGTGCCGCGACGGTTAACGCTAATATGGCCACCGGTGAAATCGAAGTCTATGGCACCGCCATGGAAATCCTCAATAGCGCTGTCACGCCGCCGTTCCAGTTAGATGATCATGTCACTGTCGGTGAAGATGTCAGGCTTAAATATCGCTATATGGATTTGCGTCGCAAGGAAATGCAGAACAGCCTGCGCTTTCGCTCCAAAATCAGCTCATCGATCCGCAACTATCTTGTCAATGATGGCTTTTTGGATATAGAAACGCCGATCATGACCAGAGCCACCCCTGAGGGTGCGCGAGATTATTTGATTCCTTCGCGAACTCACCCCGGGCAGTTTTTTGCCATGCCGCAATCACCGCAGCTGTTTAAACAGCTATTGATGGTCGCGGGATTTGATCGCTATTACCAGATTGCCAAATGTTTTCGCGATGAAGATCTGCGCGCTGACCGTCAGCCCGAATTTACCCAGATTGACATAGAGGCCTCTTTCATTGATGAAGAGGACATTATGTCGACCACCGAAACCATGATCCGCGGTGTCTTCTCTGAGCATATGGGGGTTGAGTTTGAAACCTTCCCGCGCATGACCTATGCCGATGCAATGCATAGGTACGGTTCGGATAAGCCCGATTTACGTATTCCCCTGGAACTGGTTGAGATCAAAGACCTGCTTAAAGACATTGAATTTAAAGTCTTTGCCGGTCCAGCCAATGATCCAGCCTGTCGTGTTACCGCCCTTAAAGTATCCGGCGGTGCGAGCATTTCACGCAAGAAGATTGATGAATACACTAAGTTTGTCAGCATCTATGGCGCCAAAGGTTTGGCTTGGATTAAGGTCAATGCCATTGAAACAGGTATAGAAGGATTACAGTCACCGATTATTAAATTCCTCGGCGATGAAGTAACCATGAATATTATGCAGCGACTCGATGCCAAGAACGGCGATATCGTCTTCTTTGGTGCCGATAAGTCTCAGATTGTCTCTGAAGCGCTGGGTGCGCTGCGCTGTAAAGTGGGTGCCGACTTGGACCTTTACACCTGCGCTTGGGCGCCGATGTGGGTCATTGATTTCCCCATGTTTGAGACCACAGATTCCGGTGCGCTGACGCCACTGCACCATCCGTTTACCGCCCCGTCATGCAGTGAAGAAGAGCTTAAAGCCAATCCGGCAGCCGCTCTGTCTCGGGCTTACGATATGGTTCTCAATGGCTGCGAGTTGGGTGGCGGTTCGATTCGTATCCACGATCAGAAAATGCAGCAGACGGTCTTTGACGTGCTCGGTATTAATCCAGAAGAGCAGCGTGAAAAGTTTGGTTTCTTGCTCGACGCGCTCAAGCATGGTGCGCCACCGCACGGTGGTTTGGCCTTTGGTCTCGATCGCCTGATTATGCTGATGGTCGGAGCAGACTCTATTCGCGATGTTATTGCCTTCCCCAAAACACAGTCTGCGGCCTGTCTGATGACTGATGCGCCGAGTGTGGTGGATAATAATCAGCTGCGCGATCTGAGTATTCGAGTGCGCACTAAAGAGCCGAGTGCGTAATATAACTTGAGGCGAGTAAAGATAACTTGTGGGTGACAGCTTTTTGAAACTAGCTTGTCGACGCGCTATTGACTTGGATTGCCAGCTTGTAGGATATTGCAAGCGGGTGAGTCATAGATTGTAACTATATGGGCTTGTGAAAATAAGCGCTTGTAGAAAATGCTTGGAAGATTAAGACGGTGTGGAGCTGCGAGGCAGCTTTACACTAACGCAGAGATTCCGAACTATGTGCTTGAGCTGGTTTAGCTGGGCTATTTAGATGAGCTAT
>Ga0307488_10000630_pt1 | contig 29202 bp, 35 predicted proteins | sample SB02metaG_FD_202248 | JGI IMG/M metagenome (GOLD analysis project Ga0307488, IMG submission 202248) | Sea-ice brine microbial communities from Beaufort Sea near Barrow, Alaska, United States - SB 0.2 | ecosystem: Environmental > Aquatic > Marine > Coastal | place: USA: Alaska | collected...
TTTTGGTGCAGAATTTTTTCTATCTCAATTTACAAATAATTCTGAAGCAATTATTCATGGAGCCATTTATCTTAAAGTTGCAGCTTTAATAGGACCGATCTATCCTATTTTTTTCATTACCACTGCGTTATTTCAAGCTCTTAAAAAACCAATTTATAGTCTTTATCTTAGTATTATTCGATTGACTGCAATTCCATTTTTATCTTTATGGTACGTGATCAATCTTAGAGGAGGTGATTATCAGGATATTTTTTACACTATAATGGTAACTAACTGGTTAATGGGTATAGCTGTTTTATTTTTTATACCTTTTTTCTTAAGAGAAAGATTAAGGATGAGCTTTAAAAAATTATTTGTATTTTCATCTTAGGCTTTTTTAAAATTTTTTTTCCAGATTTCTACAGCTTTTTCCCAAGATGGAATTTGATCTCTTTCATATCCATATGTTGATCCTGTACCAATTAAACTAAAGTTTTTCATAGCTTTTGAATGAGCTTTACCTGTTAAATATTTCATCATGCTATCTCTATTCTTCCATGCAGTTATTGTATGATAATAATTATTTATCTTTTTTGATTCACAAAATAAATTACCTTCAGATTTTTGTGCCGCTTTAAATGCTGGTATTGTAAAGATAAAGAATCTTATAGTTGTGAAAAAATTTTTCGGTTTTAGTCCAGTGATTGAAATATACAAATTTTATCTTTCTAATTTTTTTTCTAATTTCCTAACAAAATAAGAAACTATAAGTATCAATACTAAGTATTCTAGAATTAAGAAAGTATAAATTTCTAGGGGGCGATAAGTACTTACAACTAATTCATTTGCCTTTCTCGTAAGATCAGCAATACCAATAATAGAGACAAGAGAGGACATTTTAAGCACATAAACAAACTGATTACCTAAAGCTGGCAAGACTACTTTTATTGCTTGAGGCAATATCACAAGCCTCATCTTTTTCCAAAAATTCATTCCCAAAGAGCTAGCAACTTCATATTGCCCTTTGTTGATTGAGTTAATGCCAGCTCTAAAAATTTCAGCTTGAAAAGCACTTTCACTAATTGTTAATGCTATTATTCCTGACACAAAAGGAGAAAAGCTTATACCAGTCATTATTGGTAGACCATAATAAATCCAAAGTATTAACACTAGTAACGGAATAGCTCTTACAATTTCAACATATGCTATATTAAAATAACTTAGGAACTTATTATTTGAAAGAGAAGGTAGAGCGACCACTAATCCTATTATCATTGCAAGAATAATTGAAATTACAGAAATATAAATTGTTATTGTAATTCCACTTATTAAAAATTTAAGATTAGTTAAACCGTCTACATTACTCGGGTCAATTATGTTCCAACCCCATTGATAATCTGAGTTACATCCTTGTAGAGTTAAAATTAAAGCGAGGTATTTTATAAACTTCACGAACTGATCATATTTATTGATGGAAGTTATTTAAACTTAAATTATAAACTTTTAAGATTATATTTAGCTAACAGAGTATCAAAAAAACCTGATGCTTTTTTACTTTTAATCCATTTACTAACATAGTCATTCCAAGCTTTATTATTTTTACCAACCATCATTGCTAAAAAGGCTGGATTTTTTTCACCATCTTTAACTATTACTAACTGAGGATACTTTACAACTAGTTTATTGGCTTCTGTTGAGCTTGTTATATTTCCATCTGCTCTACCAGAAAGTACTTCTTGAAAGTCTCTTGCAGGTGCTTCAACAGATTTTAATTTAGATTTGGGAAAAAATTCTTTTGCTTTTTCTTCTTGTGATGTTCCAAGTGTAGTAGCAATAGTAACATTTTTATTATTTAAAGAATTCCATGTTGAATATTTTTTTGAATTTTTTTTAAGAACTAACGGTACTGTTCCATATTTGTAATATGTATCTGTAAAACCTGCTACTTCAGCTCTTTTAGGAGTTTTAGTTACGCTCGTAGAGATATCATATCTATTGGCAGTAATTCCTGAAACAATTGTCTTCCATTCTGCGGGAACAAATTTAACTTTTACACCCATATCTTTTGCTAATTCATTCATCACATCAATATCAAACCCCTTATATTTGTTTGTAGCAGGATCTTTCATTGTCATTGGATCCCAATCACCGGTAGTTCCAACACGTAGCTCATTATTTTTTAAAATTTCTTGTAATTTTGTATCAGCACTCGCTGTTACGGTAGAGATTAAAAGGCTTAGTACTATTAATATTTTTTTCATTGTTCTTTTATTTACATTTTTTTATTTAAATGTCTCTTCGCATTTTGACCCATTTGATTATTAATTTGACTTTGACCGATTATAGAGGTTATAAAAGAACAAAACAAGAACATTATGAAATTAACAATACCATTTTATTTACATAAAGTAGGAGCGGGTTTCCCCTCTCCAGCAACGGATTATATTGAAGATGATTTAGACCTAAATACTCATTTAATAAGCAATGCACCTGCAACTTTTATAATAAGAGTGCAGGGTAAATCAATGAGGGATGTCGGTATTTATGATGGTGATTTGTTAATCGTAGATAAAAGCATTAGTCCAAAAAGTTTTTCAACAGTAATAGCCAACGTCAATGAAGAGTTAGTTGTAAAAACATTCGTCAAAGAAAAAGAAATTAGCTACCTTACATCTGGCTCAAAAAATACTATCGATAAAATTAACCTAGGTGAAAACCAAGAAGTTATAATTTGGGGAGTCGTAACTTATGTCATACACAAATTACAGTAAAAAAAAAAATAATATTGCATTAATAGACTGTAATTCTTTCTACGTCTCTTGTGAAAGACTATTCAACCCCAAGATAATAAATAAACCAGTTGTTGTACTTTCTAATAACGACGGATGTGTAATCTCCAGATCAACTGAAGCTAAAAAAATTGGTATTAAAATGGGAGAACCTTATTTTAAAGTCAAAGATCTGGTCAAGAAAAATGGTGTTCATATTTTTTCTTCAAACTATGCTTTATACGGAGATATTTCTAGAAGAGTTATGAAAATAATAAAAGAGTTTTCTGATAAGATGGAAGTGTACTCAATAGATGAAGCATTCATAAGTCTTTCTTTTGTTGAAAATCAAAGACTTAATGAATATGGAAAAGAAATAAGAGAAAGAATCTTAAAATGGACAGGTATACCAACTAGCATTGGAATAGCTAACACCAAAACATTAAGTAAAGTAGCAAACTATATAGCAAAAAAAAATAAAACGGGTGTCATAGTTCTAAATGAAGAAAAATATATAGATGAAGAACTTAAAAAATTTAATGTTTCTAATATTTGGGGTGTGGGTAAGCAGCTATCAAAACTATATATAAAAAATAATATCGAAACTGCTTACAAATTAAAAAATATTTCTAATACATGGGTTAAAAAAAATACAAATGTTTTAGGAGCTAAAACAGTTATGGAATTAAGGGGCATACCTTGTGTAGACCTGCAAACAATTGAACCAAAAAGAAAAAGCTGTTGTGTGTCTAGATCGTTTGGAAAAAAAGTTGAAAATATAGAAAAATTAAAAGAGTCGATAACAACACACTGTCTTTCTGCTGCAGAAAAAATTAGAGGAGATGATCAAGTAGCCAAATCAATAACAATTTCTATTAGAACTAGTCCATTTGACAGATATAGAGAATATTATTCTAATTCAATCACCATTGATCTACCTATAGCTACAAATAACAGTATTGAGTTAATAAAAGCAGCAACAGAAGGACTAACATCTATATACAAATATGGTTATTTTTATCAAAAATCAGGAATAACACTAAGTAATTTAAATGACGTAGGAAAAGAAGAGTTTAATTTACTAGCCCCTTTGCTAGAAACGAAATCAAAATCTCTCATGGAAGCAATAGATCTCACTAATACAAAATATGGAAAAAATTCTATTAGTATTGCTCAAGCAGGAATCAGTAATAGTTGGAAAATGCGTAGAGAACATTTTTCAAAAATTGACACAGCTTCATTCGATAGTCTACCAATGTTAAAAATTTAAAATTGACTTTTAAAAAAAATTAATTTAAAAAAAATCAATCAGATTCTGGGGTGCTTAACAGCTGAGAATATACCCAACGAACCTGTTGTGTAATTACAACGAAGGGAAAATAAATGAGTACATTTTATTTAAGTCAAACAGCAGCATTAACTACATTAATATTAACTACAGCCATTTTTGCGACTATAGGTTTTTTTTTCTCGAAAGGGAAAATATCAATTTCATCCTACCTAACAGCAGATAGATCTATTGGAAGAAAATCTTTAACAGCTTCTTTAACGGCATCTTGTTTCGGAGTGTGGATTTTAATAGGTCCATCAGAGGCAGCAACCTGGGGTGGGTTAGGCGCTATTATAGGTTATGCTTTTGGACAAGCTCTTCCTTTCCTTGCATTCATTGTAATTGGCAAAAGAATGAGAAAAATAATGCCTGAAGGTAACAGCTTAACGCAATTTGTTTTTGTTAGGTTTGGCAAAACAATGTTCAAATTAGTTTTAGTATTGAGTTTGTTTTATTTATTTGTGTACTTATGTGCTGAAGTTACGGCAATAGCTAAAATTACTAATTTAATTTCAGGTATTCCTTTGTGGCAAACATCTTTACTGATAATAGTCACAACACTTGGTTATACTCTTTATGGTGGCTTAAGGGCTTCAATTTTTACAGATAAATTTCAATTTATTATAATTTTAATATTTTTGATTATTGCAATAAATCAAGTTTTTGCTGCAGAAACTAATTCTTTTTCAATTAAATTAATTAGAGAAAAAGCAGACACATTAATTAGCGGTAAATATTTTTATGGGTACACGGCTGGGTTAACTTTTTTCATTGCTGTATTCGCAACAAATCTATTTGACCAAGGTATTTGGCAAAGAGTTTACGCAGCTAAAAATAGTAAAGATTTAGTTATAGGTTTTACCTCGGCATTTTTTGTAATATTACCTTTTCTTTTTATTTTAGGTTTTTTTGGCATACTCGCAGTAGTTACTGGTAATGCTAAAGATCCTAGTACTGTTTTCTTTTCTTTAATTTTGAATCCAATGACAGGTTCAAATTCTATTTTGACAATAGCAATATTGACTCTAGCTATATCACTTGTTGTAAGTAGCATGGACACATTAATAAACGCTATATCAAGCCTTTTTATAATAAATGGCAGTAATTTTTTGAAGTTAACCTCATATGCCTTAAGGCAATTATCATATTTTATGGTTATAGTTTTGTCAGCAATTGTCTTTTTAGTGGCTTCAAAAGGCTACAGCGTGCTTTTTATGTTTCTATTTGCAGACTTATTATGTTGTTCAGCGGTATTTCCTGTTTTCTATGGAATGTTTAATAAAAATATTTCAAAAAAATTAGGATTATATTCGGTGTTATCTGGCTTGATGTCTGGGTTGGCTTTATTTCCAAATCAAACGTTTGAAAAAAGTATATTAATTGGAAACTTCCTTCCCGTAGAGTATTTTCCGGGATGGATTTCTACAGCATTACTTTTTTGGTCTTTCGTGCTAGCAACATTTGTTCCAATGCTGGTAGTCTTACTTTTTAATAAAAAAGATAAACCTTTTGACTACAAAAAAATAAATAAAGTAATAACTTATATCAAATAGTTTTTATTCTTTTCTTAGTTCGTTAAGATAAATGAATACTGCCAACCAAACAAAAATAAAGCTTACTAACTTATGAACATCAAGTGTTTCGCCATAAACAAGAGTGCCTAATAAAAATTGTGCCGTTGGAGTAGCAAAAAAAATCATACTAGCTGGACCTATACCAACTAATTGCAAACCCCTTGTATATAAATAAAGAGGTATTAAAGTCATTGGTCCTGCAAATAAAAGATAAAAAGAAAGCTTCATGTCACTAAAAGAAAAAATATTAAGATCTAATTTTACAAGGTATAGAAATGCAATTATTGCAAAAGGAGAGAGTAGCAAGGTTTCAATAAGTAAAGCTATATCAGAATCAATATTAATTTTTTTCCTAATTAGCCCATAAACACTAAAAGTTATTGCCACAGTTAAGCCAATCCAAGGGAATGATGCGTGTTGAAAGAATAAATATACAATTGAGATAAAAACTAAAAAAACTGCTAAAATTTTATTTTTATTATAGCTTTCTTTAAAAAAAATAATTCCAAAGAAAACGCTAATGATTGGAAATATGTAATAACCAAAGCTTGCATCTACCAACTTATCTACAGATATTGCATACAGCCATGTAAGCCAATTAATCATAACAAGTATGCCCGAGATAAATAAAAAAAAAATTATCTTAATGTTTTCAAATAATTTAAAAAAAAATTTCCATTTAGAAAGATAAAATGTAGTTAGAATAAGAATCCCAGCGGTCCATATAGTTCTATGAATTACAAGTTCTATTGGACCAGCAAAAGAAACAAATTTGAAATATATAACACCTATCACTCCCCACCATAATGAAGCTCCTACAGTTAAAAGTGATCCTTCTAGATATTTTTTTTTCATTTTAGACTCGAAAAAGTTTCTGTAGAGTGTTATATTCGATAGGGGAAGAATTAATACTCACAAATTCTTCCATGATAGCAAGTGGACAAGGAAGAGTGGGTGAGTGGTTTAAACCAGGCGGTTGCTAACTGTCCGTAGGCGTAAAGCTTACCGAGAGTTCGAATCTCTCCTCTTCCGCCACTTATTGCCTAAAAAAACCATCAATTTTAATTGAATCTTTGTTTAAAACATATTTATAGACGTTAATATTTTCAATAACTCTCTGAACATAATTTCTTGTTTCTTTAAACCTAATTAATTCTATCCAGTCTATAAAATTTATTTCTCCTTTATTTGGATCTCCATATTTTTTTACCCATGACTTAATTCTATTTGGACCTGCATTATAGGCGCCTATAGCAAAAGGTAACACTCCATCATAATCATTAAGCAATGAATGAAAATAATAAGTGCCAAGCTTTATATTATAAACAGGATCATTTTTTAATAAACTCTTACTATAAGTTGTCTTAAGATTTCTAGCTACTAATTTTGCAGTTCCAGGCATAATTTGCATTAAACCTTGCGCTCCGACATGACTATTTGCACGTGCATCGAATTCACTCTCCTGCCTAATTATTGCAAGCAATAATTCTTGAGAAGGCATTTGCTTACCAATAATTTCTTTTGGTATAGAAATTATTGGATAATTAAATAAATTTATAAATCTTTTTTCATAAGAAGCTTGCTTTGAAATTTGTATAGCGTAGTCAAATCTTCCAACTTCTGTAGATAATTTAGCAGCTAATATCTCGCTACCCTTCTCCACATTTAATGTTGCCAAGTGTTTAAGCACATCTTTACTAAATTCTGTTCTGTTCATTTCTTTAAGGAGCCTAACAATACGAATTAATTTATTTTTATTAAACTCTTTTTCGTATCCATCTACCACTTTATGTTCTTGAGATAATTTAAAGTCTTGACCTAACTTAATTTTATTAAAAGATAGCTGTCCATAATATGTATTGGTGAATTTAGAGCCATCTTTAAAATATTTTTTTGCTTTATCAATATCTTTATTTTTTTCGTGGGCAAGACCTAACCAGAAAGCACCTCTGGCTAAACTAATTGGATAGCCAACATTACTGTAAAAATTTTCAAAATGTTTAATTGCTAATTCATTTTCACCCAGAAAACTTAAAGCTAGCCATCCAGCAATCCATTCAGCATCTGCATATTCTGGCCCTTCACTTAGATGGTGATTACTAGATACTTCGTAGGCCAAAGAATATTTTTTTGCATAAATTAAGTCTCTTGTTATATTTTCTCTTAGTTTCCACCAAAGTTCAGGATAGATTAAAGTTTCTTCTCCATGAAATTTACGTAAAATTTCTAAAGATCCTTCTAGACGATTCCTTCTGGTTCTCCATTTAAGTCTATTATATTGTAGCCCCAAGTCATTAATTAATCCTATTGGGACATCAGATATTGCTTTGTCTACCCCATACGAATTAGTCATAAGTATAAATCTAGCATTATATAAAAGTTTTTCATTTTTTGGGAGGTAAGGCAGCATTCTTTTTAAATCCCAATATTGGTTATCCCAAGCTAAATAGTCTGCTCTTTTTAAATGATCTGAAGTTGTTAAAATTTTTTTAAATTTTTTCCTATAATACCTTACATCATTTTTTGAAAGATCTGCTTTTACCCAACCAGTCTGTATAAGGCTTGTACCGAGTTCTATTTCATTTATTTTAATATAAGCTTCACCTAATTTTATTTTACCAGTTCCACTTAAAGGTTCAGCGCCATCAAACCAATTTATAATTGTTTTAGGAGAAGAATTTTCTAATATAATTTTATGTTCTGCCATGTATCTTAATCGTCCAATTCTTGGATAATCAGGATTTTTTTCTATAAATTTTTGATAATCATTAAAAGTAGCTTGGTTACGCGGCTGTTTAAGATAAAGCCATGTTACGAAACTTTTTAATTCATTATCTTTAACTTTTTTTGATTGCTCTACAGCAGTATTCCACTTGCCTTTTTTAATAAGACTAAAAATATTTTTAGCTAATCGATAATCTTTCTCTTTGAGAATTTTTGATTTAATTTCAACTTTGACAGATGAAGTGGCATATTCTAGAGGTTTTTTAGATGGATATAAGAAAACATCCTTAGATATAACAACTTGGGTTTCTGCTTTTAATTTTTTTTCTTTTATTATTTTGTCAATTTTTTTTTCTGTTTCATTCTCTAAAAAAGAAGGTTTTACAATTTTTTCAACTTTTGTATTATTTTGCAGTACTGGTTTCTTTTTAGGCAATTTATTAATAACAATTTTATTTGTGATTTCATTTTTTTTCAGTTCAACAGGTTCTTTATTATTTTCTTTTTTTTTTGTAGAAAGTTTATTTCTAAGTGGGTTTTTTTGCGGTAGTTTAGTTGAGTTAAAGTCTCTGTTTATTTTAATACTCTTCTGTTTTTTTAGTTCAGTTTTTATTGTGATAAATTTTTTTTTAGGGAAAATAAAATTACTATTTTCTGCTGATAAAATAGATATAAAAAATAGAAAAAATAATATAATTGTTAAATTTACTAGACTATTTTTTAGATAAAGCATAAAGTTTATAAAGTTAAAAATTAATTATATTATTTTAATATATGTTTAAAGGATCAATTGTTGCACTAATTACCCCTTTTAAGAATGATAAATTAGATGAAGAAAATTATGTAAATTTAATTCATCATCATTTAATCAACGGTACGCATGGAATTGTACCTGGAGGTACTACTGGTGAGTCACCGACGCTTTCACATAAAGAACATCAAAATATAATAAACTTATCCGTAAAAGAATGTAAAAATAGAATACCGGTTATTGCTGGCACAGGTTCTAATTCTACATCTGAGGCAGTTGAGTTATCCAGATATGCTGACAACGCTGGAGCTGACGGACTGTTAGTAGTTACACCATATTATAATAAACCGACTCAAGAGGGACTCTATCAACATTATAAAAAAATTAATGATAGTGTAGGTATACCAATTATTATTTACAATATACCATCAAGATCGGTAATTGATATGTCTGTAGAAACTATGACTCGTTTATTTGAATTAAAAAATATTGCTGGTGTTAAAGATGCAACAGGTGATCTGAATAGAGCCACACAGCAGCATAAGGCAATGGGAGAAGAATTAATTATGTTAACCGGTGAAGATGGCAACGCTTTAGAATTTAATAAGAGAGGTGGATGTGGTTGCATTAGCGTAACAGCTAACGTTGCTTCAAAACTATGTTCTGAAATGCAGAATGCTTCACTAGCAAGATCTGATAGCAAACTTCAAAAAAGAGCTGATGAGATAAATAAATTGTTAACACCATTAAACAAATCTCTTTTTATAGAAAGCAACCCGTCGCCTGTAAAATATGCAGCTTCATTACTTAATCTTTCACCAGATGACGTGAGACTCCCATTAGTAAAAATTACTGATCCAACTAAATCTTTAGTTTTACAAGCATTAAAATACGCAAATTTAATTTAATGAAAACAAAAGAATTTGTTGGACAAAAAAATATTTGTCTAAACCGTAAAGCAGGTTTTAATTATTTTTTTTTAGAACTTTTTGAAGCTGGAATAGCATTAAAAGGCTCTGAAGTAAAATCTGTAAGAGAAGGCAAAGCTAGTATTGCAGATTCATATGCGATGGATAAAGACGGAGAAATATTTTTAATTAATTCTCACATACCTTTATATAAACAATCAAGTTACAACAATCATGAGCCTAAAGGAGATAGAAAACTTCTATTAAAGAAAAAAGAGATTAATAAATTAATTGGAAGGATACACGAAGAAGGCTTAACACTAGTTCCTACCAGATTATATTTTCAAAAAGGAAAAGTAAAAGTTCAAATAGCTCTTGGAAAAGGAAAAAAAATTTATGACAAGAGACAAGTTAAGAAAAATAGGGATTGGAACAGAGAAAAAGCTAGAATATTTAGTAATTCTAAAAAATGATTCTTATAAATATTGGTTCAAATCTTAATTCAATAAATGGAGATAGATTTTTTAATATAAAAAAAACATTAGAATTGATTAGGTTACAAAATATTAAGATTATTAAAGTATCCAGTATTTATGAAACACCTTCATACCCAAATAAAAAAAATCCTAAATTTTTAAACATAGGAGTACAAATAGAATGCAGTTACTCCCCAGCACAACTTATTAAAAAATTTAATAAAATTGAAAAAGAACTACAACGAATTAGAAATGTAAAAAATCAACCCCGTACCTGCGATATTGATTTAATTGATTTTGATGGAAGAATAGAAAGTTCTAAAAAACTTATAATACCCCATTCTAAAGCTCATTTAAGAAATTTCGTACTTTTTCCAATAAAAGAAATACAACCGAAGTGGGTTCACCCTGTCTTAAAAAAAAAAATAGATTTATTAATTAAAAAGCTCAGCTTTAAATTAAGGAATGAGATTACAAAAATTAAAGAACGTGTTAGAATTATTTAATGATTAACAGTGAACAACTTCTGTCAAAAATTAAATCCTATAATAAATTTTCCTCTGTTGAGCCATTAAGCAAAGCTTATAATTTTGCTATAGAAGCGCATAAAAATCAAAAAAGAATTTCCGGGGCTCCTTATGTAGTTCATCCAGTTGCAGTAGCAGATATTTTAGCAGGACTAAAGTTAGATAGCGCCACAATAATAACGGGGTTACTGCATGACACAATTGAAGACACAAAAACAACTTATCAAGTTGTTTTAAAAGAATTTGGTAAGGAAGTTGCAGATTTAGTAGATGGTGTTACAAAAATATCAGCTTTGGAACAAAAGGCTGCTGATAATTCACAAGCAGAAAATTTTAGAAAACTAATTTTAGCAACTTCTAAAGATATACGTGTCTTATTAGTAAAGTTAGCTGATCGACTACATAACATGAGAACAATAGATGCTCTTAAATCTGAAGATAAAAAAAAACGAATAGCTAAAGAAACAATGGAAATTTATGCACCTCTTGCTGACCGAATGGGTATGAATTTAATTCGTGATGAACTTGAAGATCTTTCTTTCTCAATTCTTAATAAAGAAGCTAGAGACTTAATAACAGAAAGACTAAAATTTATTAAAAGCAACAGAGTCGATAATTTTGAAGTTATCGCGAACGAATTAATTGAAATTCTAAAAAATAATGGTGTTTCGGCAACATTTGCAGGAAGAGAAAAAACGCCATTTTCAATTTGGAGAAAAATTCAAAATAAAAAAATTTCTTTGGAGCACTTAAGTGATATTATAGGTTTTAGAGTTATTGTTGAAGATGTAACTGACTGTTATAAAACTCTTGGAATCTTTCATAGCAAATACTCTGCAATACCATATAAATTCAAAGATTATATTTCTACTCCTAAAATTAATAAATATCAGTCTATACATACAGCCATAATTGGCCCTAAAGACCAAAGAGTAGAAATACAAATCAGAACTTTACAAATGCATGATTTTGCAGAAAGAGGCATAGCTTCTCACTGGAAATACAAATCATCTGAAAAATTTTCCGATCTGTCATGGAAAGAATATGATTGGCTTAGAGATCTAGTTGAAATAATGGAAACTGGAAATAGTCCTGAACACAACTATGAATTTACTAAGCTTCAAATGTTTCAAGAAAATGTTTTTTGTTTTTCGCCCAAAGGAGCTGTTATAAAATTACCTAAAGACGCAACACCAATTGATTTTGCATATGCTGTACATACTAAAATTGGAAATACTGCAATTGGATGCAGAGTAAATGGTCGTGATTCTGCTTTACAATCTATCCTTTACAATGGTGACACAATAGAAATAATTAATTCTAAAAATGTGTCTCCATCTTTACATTGGATTTCTTCCTCAAAGACCGGCAAAGCTAGAGCTGCAATTAGGAGATATTGGCAAGACAAAGCGGGAAACGATAAAGTTAAAAAGACTAAACGATACAAGAGTACTTTGGTGATGGACTTGCCAGACCAACCTGGAGTATTAGGTGAGATTAGCACGTTAATAGGTGTAAACGGATGTAATATTTTAAATGTAGAGTTATTAGGCAAAAAAGATAAATTTATGCACTTTTCATTCGATATACAAATAAATGATTTAAAAAACTTTACAAACTTGATAAGTCAAATCAAACAAAAGAACTTAAATTTTAGAATCGTTCGACATAAAGAGAAAAAAAATGCTTTCATACGAAGAATCCTTGCAAATTTTAAAAGAAACTAACGCATTAATAGATGGCCATTTTATACTCTCGTCAGGCTTACATAGTGCACAATACGTGCAGTGTGCTCAACTTTTAAGCAAACCATTTAAGTCATCCAATTTTTGTAAATCTCTTGTTGAAAAAATATCGAAAGAATTTAAGCAAATTGACTTAATTCTTTCACCAGCGATGGGTGGTGTCGTTATTGGTTATGAAGTAGGTAGATTGCTTAACAAAGAAACAATTTTTTCTGAACGAGTTGAAGGCCAATTTAAATTAAGAAGAGATTTTCAAATACCAAAAAAATCTAAAGTTATTATAGTAGAAGATGTAATCACTACTGGTAAATCTAGTATTGAGTGTTCTAAACTTGTAGAAATAGCGGAGGCAGAACTTTTAGGTTTTGCATGTCTTATTGATAGATCAAATAAAAATTCATTAATAAAAAAAAAAATTGTGTCGCAAATAGAAATAGACATTCCTACATATAGTGAAAACGACTTACCAGATAACTTAATTTCTTTACCAGCAATAAAACCAGGCAGCAGAGAACTGAAATGAACAAAATAAGACTTGGTGTTAACATCGATCATGTTGCAACAGTTAGAAATGCAAGGGGGGAGAACTATCCAAGTCCTTTACGTACGGCTATATTAGCTGAAAAATGTGGAGCACATTCAGTAACAATTCATTTGAGAGAAGACAGAAGACATATTAACGATCTTGATTTAAAAGAGATTAAATCTAAATTAAAAATACCTTTAAATCTAGAAATAGCTGCCACTAAGGAAATGTTAAATATTGCTATAAAGCATAAGCCTAATTTTGTTTGTATAGTTCCAGAGAAAAGAAAAGAAATTACAACAGAGGGTGGATTAAATTTAAACCACAATAAAATTTTTTTAGAAAAAATTATAGATAAACTAAAAAAAAACAAATCTAGAGTTAGTTTATTTATTGAGCCAAATATTAAAGATATTAATATTTCTAATCATTTAGGAGTAGATGGCATTGAATTTCATACTGGAAAAATCTGCAATTTGATAAATCAAAATAAATCCTACAAATCAGAATTGTTTAAATTAAATAAGGCAGTAGATTATGCCACGAAACTTAATCTTGATGTACATGCTGGACATGGAATAACGTACAAATCAGCGAAAATAATTTCAAAAATAAAAAAAATTAAAGAATTTAATATTGGGCATTTTTTAATTGGTGAGTCTATCTACGTAGGCCTTCCGTCTGCAATTAAAAAATTTCAGAAAATTTTAAAATAATATGAGTTATATTTACGGTATCGGAACAGACATCGTTGACACCTCAAGAATAAAAAAAATTTTTATTAATAACAAAAAATTTAAAAATAGAATATTTTCTAAAAAAGAAATTAAATACTGTGAATCAAGAACAAATAAAATTGCTCATTATTCAAAAAGATTCGCAGCAAAAGAGGCTTTTGTTAAAGCTTTGGGCACAGGTATAAGTAAAGGTATTTCATTTAACGAAATATCGATAGATAATAATAAGAATGGAGCACCATTTATTGAATTAATAGGAAAAACCAAAATAATTGTTAGAAATTTAACAAAAAGTAAAAATAAGATTTATCTTTCTTTGTCTGATGAAAAAAAATATGCATTAGCTATGGTGGTAATCAGCTATTAATGAAAAGTAATTTTTTAACAATAATAATTGAGAATATAAAAACCTTATTTTATGCTTTAGTTATAGCTGTAATAATAAGGTCATTATTTTTTCAGCCTTTTTATATTCCTTCATCTTCAATGGAACCAACACTTCTGATTGGAGATCGCATATTTGTAAATAAATATACTTACGGTTATAGTAAACACTCTTTTCCTTTCAGCCCACCTTTCTTCTCAAACAGAGTTTTTAATAAAGCGCCTAACTATGGTGATTTAGCTGTCTTTAAAACACCCATGGACAACAGAACTGATTATATCAAGAGATTGATAGGAATGCCGGGAGACACTATTCAATTTATAAATGGAAAAATATTTTTGAATGACGGTGAAATTCTAAGAAAAAAAACTAATAATAAATATAAAATTAGATGTGGCAACTTGCGACCCGAAGTCTTTTCTTATGAAGAAACCCTGCCAAATGGCAAAAAATATATCGCTGTTTATAAAAAAAAAGGCACCTACATGAATTCAGATAAATTTACAGTTCCTCTTAATCATTATTTTTTTTTAGGAGATAACCGTGATTGTTCACGTGACAGCAGATATCTTTCTAGTGTTGGTTATGTTTCAAACGAAAATTTAGTAGGCAAAGCATCTATTATTTTTTTCTCTAATGATACAGTGTCTGGAAGTATTCTTAAATTTTGGAACTGGAATAACTCATTAAGATTTGAGAGATTTCTTAATTTATTAAAATGATAGATCTTTTAGGAAAACTAGAACAAAGAATTAATATAAAGTTTAAAGATCAAAAACTTCTAGCAAAATGTTTAACGCATAAAAGCTATAACAACAATGAGAATAATGAAAAATTGGAATTTCTAGGAGATAGAGTTCTGGGGTTAGTTTTTGCTAAGATACTATTAAAAATCTATCCAAATGAAAAAGAGGGAAGCATTGATAAAAAATTTGCTAATTTAGTAAATAAAAAAACCTGTCTGCTTATCGCAAAAAAACTAGAATTAAGAAAATTTATTACTACAGGTGGTTCGTATAAGGGATTGAGTAGATCAGATGACAAGATCGTAAGTGATGGATTAGAAGCTTTATTGGGAGCAATTTTTTTAGATCAAGGAATGAGCGTGGTTGAAAAATTTATATTAAGATTTTGGGGTGAATTTTTAGAACAATCTGTTGTTACTTTAATAGATTCTAAAACTCAACTACAAGAATATAGCTTAAAAAAATTTAAAAAATTACCTGAATATACGATACAAAAACAATCAGGTCCTCAGCATAGTCCAATTTTTAAAGTCGCAGTGAAAATAGAAAATTCTAAAAAATATTACGCATCAGGAACTTCAAAAAAAGATGCTCAGCAGAATGCTGCAAAAAAATTATTAACCGACCTGCATGTATAATTATGAACTGGCAAGATGAAGGTTTTCTGCTTTCAAAAATAAAGTTTAGAGAAAATGCCAATATAATTAATGTATTCTCAAATACACGAGGTAAAGTAAGCGGTATTGTTTACGGTGGCAGTTCAAGAAAAATCAGAAATTTTTTACAGATATCAAACAAAATATTTATTATTTATTCTTCAAAATCAGAAAATAGATTAGGATATTTCAAGACAGAATTAGTAGAAGCAATTTCTCCAAAATATTTTAATGATAAAAAAAAAACTACGGCGCTCTTATCCGCATCTTCCATGCTTAATTTATTGTTACCTGAATCACAGCCTTATAAAAATTTATATATCTCATTCAATAATTTATTGGAAAGTTTCAATACGGACAATTGGATAATAAATTATATTTATTGGGAGTTAATTTTATTAAAAGAACTTGGTTTTGATCCTTACCTCGAACAATTTTTTGATGAAGCCGTTCATAAATCTAATCAAAAAACAATAGAAATTGACAATGTAAAGTATCAAGTTCCCACTTTCTTGCTTTCAAAAAAACAAATAGACTTTATTGATTTAAAAGAAATTGTAACAGCTTTAAGTTTTACAAGAAATATTTTAATAAATAAATTTTTTTTACCTAACAATCTATTGTTTCCAAAATCTAGAATAATTTTAGAAAATTACTTTAATTGATTTGCTACATCTAATGAAAAATAACTAACAATCGCATTTGAACCTGCTCGCTTTAAAGAAATTAGACTTTCAAGAACTGCTTCTTCACTAATAATACCTTTTTTAATCCCGTTTTTTAATAGTGAGTACTCTCCTGAAACTTGATACGAGAAAACAGGAATCTTAAAATTATCTTTTACTGACTTTATAATGTCCAAATAAGGTAAACCAGGTTTTACCATTACGATATCAGCACCTTCTTTAACATCAAGAGCTACTTCTCTTATTGCTTCGTTAGAATTTCTATAGTCCATTTGATAAGTTTTTTTATCACCCTTTAATTTTTTATTTGAACCGACGGCATCTCTAAAAGGCCCGTAAAAATTTGAAGCATATTTTACAGCATACGAAACAATTTGAGTATTTTTAAAACCCTTCTTATCAAGCTCAGTTCTAATTCTTCCAACTCTGCCATCCATCATGTCGGATGGAGCTATGATATCACATTTCATTTGTGCCTGAAGCAAAGACTGCTTTATCAAAACATCTATGGTCAAGTCATTATCAATTTTATTATTTTTAATTATTCCGTCGTGACCGTGATTTGTATATGGATCAAGTGCAACATCACACATTATGCCAATATCATTTTTAAATTCTTTTTTTAAGGATCTTAAAGCCTTACATATTAGATTGTTTCTGTTAAAAGATTCTTTCCCGGTATTATTTTTTTTATTTGAGTCCGTGTAGGGAAAGAGTGCTATAAGTGGTATCTTTAATCTACATGCTTTTTCAACAACAAATTTTAGTTCATCTATAGAATAACGAAAAACGTTAGGCATAGAGTCAATAATTTCTTTTTTTCTCTTTCCTTCTTTAACAAATAAAGGGAGTATCAAATCATTTGCTGACAAGTTGTGTTCCGAGACCAATCTTCTGATCCAGTCAGATTTTCGATTTCTACGCATTCTTAAATTTGGATATGAGCCAATTGCTTTCATAATATATTATTATAGGTTTATATTATGAGACAAATATAATATTATTACTATATATAAAAGTGATTTAATAAATAACCTTATAATTAAAAAATGTTTTTTTCAAAAATATGCATAGCTTCGGATCACGCAGGATTTGAACTCAAAGAAAAGATCAAAGATTTTTTAATCAATAATGATGTCTCTGTAATAGATCTTGGACCATTTAATAGTAACTCCGTTGATTATCCTGATTATGCAAAAAAAGTCTCTAAAAGAGTGCTCTTAAAGAAAAGTGACGCAGGCATTTTAGTATGTGGATCTGGTACAGGAATGGCAATGACTGCAAATAAATTTAAAGGCATTAGAGCAGCTCAATGTTATAGTAAGAAAAGTACGATTCTTTCTAGACAGCACAACAATGCCAATATTATATGTTTAGGTTCAAGAATTTTAAAAAATAAAGAAGCTTTTAGTTTTATTAATTATTTTTTAAATACAAGTTTTGAGGCTGGTAGACACAAAAAAAGAGTTAACAAGATTTAATTTATGACTAAAGAAAATTTGAATAATTTTTTTAACAAAAGTTTAGCGAGTACTGACGCTGATCTCTATAATTCTATTAGCAAAGAATACGACAGACAAATAAATCATATAGAACTTATTGCTTCTGAGAATATGGTTTCAAGAGCAGTACTTGAAGCGCAAGGTTCTGTTTTAACCAACAAGTATGCCGAAGGTTATTCTGGTAAAAGATATTATGGTGGTTGTGAATTTGTTGATATAGCCGAAAATCTTGCCATAGAAAGAGCTACTAAACTTTTTAATTGTAAATTTGCAAATGTACAGCCGCATTCTGGTGCCCAAGCAAACGGTGCAGTTTATCTAGCGCTAATCAAACCAGGAGATACAATTTTAGGAATGAGTTTAAATTCTGGTGGTCATTTAACACATGGCGCAAAACCCGCACAATCTGGCAAATGGTTTAATGCAGTGCATTACGATGTCAATCTAGAGACAGGATTAATTGATTATGAAAATGTTGAAAAACTAGCTATAGAAAATAAACCAAAAATTATAATTGCCGGCGGAAGTGCTTACTCAAGAATTATAGATTTTAAAAAGTTTAGAGAAATAGCTGATAAGGTTGAAGCATACTTATTAGTTGATATGGCACATTTTTCTGGTTTAGTTGCTGGCGGTGTATACCCAAATCCAGTTGACTATGCAGATGTAGTTACCTCTACTACACATAAAGTTCTACGAGGTCCAAGAGGAGGTATAATTCTAACTAACCGCGAAGATTTAATTAAAAAGTTTAATTCCGCAATATTTCCTGGTTTGCAAGGAGGACCCTTAATGCACGTCATCGCTGCTAAAGCAGTTTGCTTTAAAGAGGCATTAGACATTAGCTTTAAAGACTATGCAAAAAAAGTAATTGATAATGCAAAAATACTTTCAGAAACTTTAGTCAAAAATGATTTTAAGATATTCTCAGGCGGTACCGACACTCATTTAATGCTTCTGGACTTGAGAAACTTTAAGTTAACAGGTAAATTAGCCATGGAAAGCCTAGGTAAGGCAAATATTACATGCAATAAGAATTCAATTCCATTTGACACAGAAAGCCCCATGATAACATCCGGTGTTAGGTTAGGAACGCCAGCTTCAACAACAAGAGGGTTCGGTCAAAAAGAATTTGTTCTTGTTGGTCAATTAATTTCAAAAGTGCTCAAAGAACTAGCAAATAACCCCGATAACAATTCTAAAGTAGAGATTGAGGTAAAAAAAGAGGTAATTGATCTTTGTACTTCTTTTCCTATATATAGTAGTCAGTAAATAAAAAATAACTATGCTTTGTCCATTTTGTAAAGAAAAAGATACATCTGTTGTTGACTCAAGACCAACTGAAGATGGTACCGCGATAAGAAGAAGAAGACTTTGCGGTTGTGAAAGAAAAGAAAGATTTACTACTTTTGAAAGAGTTCAATTTCAAGAACTTACAGTTATTAAGGGAAATGGAAAAAGAGCACCGTTTGATCGAGACAAAATATCAAAATCAATTAGAATAGCTTTAAGAAAAAGGCCTGTAGATAGTGACAGCATTGAAAAATTTATTTCTAAATTAGTAAGGAATTTGGAAGGTCTAGGTGAAAGTGAAATACCAACTTCAACAATTGGAAAAGTCATCATGGATGGTCTTTCAACATTAGATCAAGTTGCTTATGTTCGTTTTGCTTCAGTTTATAAAAATTTTAAAGAAGCAAAAGATTTTGAACAATTTGTTGGCAACTTAAATGTCTATAAAGCAGATTAAAGATTCTTTTTATATAAAACTCGCATATCAACAAGCGGAAATAAATCTAGGATCTACTGGGTCCAACCCTTCTGTAGGAGCTGTTGTTGTAAAAAAAAATTCTATTATATCTTCTGGCCATACCTCTTTAAATGGTAGACCACATGCAGAGTCAAATGTATTAAAAAATAAATCAGATTTTAAAAATTCAAATTTATATGTGACATTAGAGCCTTGTAGTCATTATGGCAAAACACCACCTTGCACCAAAAAGATAATAAGCAAAAAAATAAATAGTGTTATTTTTTCAATTAATGATGTTGATCCAAGATCTAAAAATTTAGCATCCAAAAAGTTAATAAAAAAAAAAATAAATATTAAAAAATTTGTCTTAACAGGTTTTGCTAAAATTTTTTATAAAAGTTATTTTATGCAGCACTCCAAGAAATTACCATTTGTTGATGGAAAGCTAGCCGTATCAAAAGATTTTTTTACTATAAATCGTAAAACTCGATGGGTTACAAACAAAAAATCCCGAAAGCTTGCAAATTTTTTGAGATCTAAATATGATTGTTTATTAACAACCTCAAAAACAATTAATGATGACAATCCACTTTTAAATTGTCGGGTTGAAGGTTTAGAAAAAAAATCACCAAATATAATTATCTTAGACCGTTTTTTTAATGTTAAAAAAAATTCTTTAATTTTTAAAAAATCCAAAAGAAAAATTTATATTTTAACGTTAATGAACGATGTTTCAAAAGAACAGTTTTTTAAAAGAAAAGGAATTAAAGTTATTAAATTAAAGAAAATTAGAGGCAACTCAATTGAACTAAAAAATGTTTTCTATATAATTAAAAAACTAGGTTTTAATAGAATTCTCGTGGAGTCTGGGGTAACCTTTCTTAATCAGTTAATCAAAAATAACTTAATTAAAAATTTCTATTTATTTAAATCTTTTATTAATCTAGGTTCAAAAGGTTTTAATAACGTTAATCCTTTTTATATAAAAAAAATTGACTTTTCAGAAAAAAAAAAAATTAATGTTAACCTTCTAGGTGATAGTTTATATAAGGTAGAAGTATAATGTTTAATGGAATAATATATAATACGGCCTCTGTTCAGAAAATATCAAAAGAAAAAAATTCTTTAGAAATAAGTTTAAAAACTAATCTAGCTTTTAATAAATCTGATATTGGCAGTTCGGTATCTTGTAACGGAACTTGCCTTACTATAACAAAGGTTGGTAAAAATTTGATTGACTTCTATTTGTCTAAAGAAACACTAGACCAAACAAATTTTAAATTTATTAAAAAAGGTGGCATTATAAACCTTGAAAAGTCATTGACATATGGGAAAAAAATATCTGGACATTACGTTCAAGGGCATACAGATACTACTGGCAAGGTTACCAACATTAGCATCCAAAATAAAACATGGGTAATAACTTTTGAAATAAAAAAAATATTTCAAAAATATTTAGTTGATAAAGCCTCAATAGCTATCAATGGTGTTTCATTAACAGTTTCAAAAATTAAAAAAAACAAATTTGAAGTTAATGTAATCCCTCACACACTTAAACTAACTAACTTAATAGCATTAAAAAAAAATTATAATGTAAATATTGAATTTGACATTTTCAGTAAATATTTACTTAATTTAAAAAAATAATTATGAAAAATATTTCTTTGTCTTCTATTAGTTCCATTATTAATGACGCAAGAAAAGGAAAAATTTTTATTTTAGTCGATAACAAAAATAGAGAAAACGAAGGTGACTTGGTTATACCCGCATCAAAAGCCAACCCAAAAATTATTAATTTTATGGCCATGCATGGTCGTGGATTAATATGTTTAGCACTTACAAACAAACAGGTAGATAAACTTTCTTTACCGTTGATGTCAGCTGTAAACAAAGCACGTATGCAAACTGCTTTCACTGTTTCTATAGAAGCAAGAAGAGGAATAACCACAGGAATATCTGCTTTTGACAGAGCCAAAACAATCAAAGTCGCAATAAATCGAAAATCTAAAAAAAAAGATATAGTTTCTCCTGGCCATGTTTTCCCTTTAGTGGCGCGTAATGGTGGTGTCTTAGAAAGAGCAGGTCATACGGAAGCTTCTGTTGATATTTCCAAGCTATCAAAATTAAATCCAAGTTCAGTAATTTGTGAAGTGATGAATGAAGATGGGAGAATGGCTAGATTTGATGATCTTCTAAAATTTGCTAAAAAACATAATTTAAAAATTGCTAGTATAGAAGATTTAATTTCTTACAGATTAAAAAATGAAAAATTTATGTTTAATGTTCAAAATAAAAAATTCAGAATTAAAAACATTGGTACTTTTAACTTAAGTATTTTTAAAAATAAATTAGACGGTATAGAACATTATGCAATAAGTAGAGGAAAATTTAATTCTAGAAAGTCTCCAAGAGTAAGAGTAATTTCAGTTGATTTACCCAAAAAAATTGAAAAACTAAACAATAAACTTTATCTAAATTCTATACAGCACCTTTCTAGATATAATAATTTTGCTTTAATCATAATAAGAAATAAAAACTTAAAACCAACTAAAGATGAATCAATAAAAAGTACCAATATTTTGAGGTACTATGGAATTGGAGCACAAATAATAAAGGATTTTAAAATCAAAAATATGATATTAGTTTCGAGGTCTAAAAAAAAAATTATTGGTTTAGATGGATATGGAATTAAAATTACCAGACAGGAAATACTAAAATAAAATGAAAAAAAAAATCACAATTTGCATAGTGCGCTCAAAATATAATAAAACATCTCAATTATTGAACAGCGCCACTAAAGAACTTGTCAAAAGAAAAATATCTTTTAAAATTATTGAGGTCCCAGGAGCATTTGAAATACCTGTTATAATTTCCAGAAACATAAATAAGTATGATGGATTTATAGCCCTAGGTTCAATTATTAAAGGTGAGACACCTAATTTTGATTTTATATCATCAGCTATAACAAATGGTTTAATTCAATTATCGATTTCGTATAAAAAACCTATTGGCAATGCAGTCATTACATGTCTGAATGAAAAGCAAGCAAGTATGAGAGTTGATAAAGGCTACGAAGCTGTTATGGCCGTATGTGAAGTTATAGATGCCAAATAAGAAACAAAGCACAAGCCCAAGAGTAAGAGTAATTCAGAAGCTCTATGGAAATTCTTTAAATTCCGAAGCTATAATTGAATATCCTAAAAGCCAGTATAAAAAATTTATTAAAGATGTTGTTCAAGGAACTATTGAAAGAAATGACCTTATTGAAGAAACAGTTTTAAAATACTTAGCAGAAGACTTAGATTTAAAGAGAACAGACAAATTGCTAAAAATTATAATTTTTGCTGCAATTTTTGAGCTAATGTTCAAGCATGGCAGTCCCACTAAAGTTATAATCAATGAATATGTAAAAACCTCTGAGTCTTTCTTGGAAAAGGCACAAATTAAATTTGTAAATGCAATTTTAGACAAAATCTCAAAAAATATCAGAAAACCTCTTTAATTTAAGCCGAATAAAAGAAACAATAAAATTTAAGCTGAATAAAAGAAACAATAAGTAAAAGTATTTCTTGCGTTTAATGAATTTTTTTGGCATTTATGCAAAATCTTATGAGTTCAGTTAACGAATTACTATACGTAATAATTTTTACAGGTCTGATAGCAGTTTTTTATAGCTACTTGCTTTCTAAACAAATTTTAAAGGCAAGCCCTGGTAATGCTAAAATGCAAGAAATCGCTGAAGCAATTCAAATAGGCGCAAAGGCTTACTTAAAAAGGCAATACATCACAATTGCTATTGTTGGTTTAGTTGTTTTAGCAATAGTAAGTTATTTTTTTAGTCCATTAGTTGGCTTAGGATACTTTATAGGTGCTGCTCTTTCAGGAATAGCTGGTTATGTTGGAATGTTAATTTCAGTTGAAGCAAACGTTAGAACTGCTGAAGCTTCAAGAAAAAGTCTTCAGTCAGGTTTGACTATGGCTTTTAAGTCAGGTGCTATAACTGGAATGCTTGTAGCAGGACTAGCTCTTCTCGCTATTGCAATCTATTATCTTATTTTAATAGATTTAAACGTAGATAGTAGAGAAATTATAAATGCTTTAGTGGCTTTAGGTTTTGGTGCATCATTAATTTCTATTTTTGCAAGATTAGGTGGAGGTATTTTTACAAAAGGTGCTGATGTAGGCGCAGACCTTGTAGGTAAGGTTGAAGCGGGTATTCCAGAAGATGATCCAAGAAATCCAGCGGTAATAGCAGACAATGTTGGAGATAACGTAGGTGATTGCGCAGGTATGGCAGCAGACTTATTTGAAACTTATGCTGTTACTATTGTAGCAACAATGGTTCTAGCTTCAATTTTTTTTACAAGTAATCCTAACATGATGGTCTATCCGTTAGCAATCGGTGGTTCTTGCATCCTCACATCTATAATTGGAACTTTTTTTGTTAGGCTTGGTAAAACTAAAAATATTATGAATGCACTTTACAAAGGTTTTATTGTAACCGCATTTTTGTCTTTAATTATTTTATATCCTGTAACTGATTCAGTTTTAGGTTTAGAAACAATATTTAATGTATCAAGTAAAACTTTTACTGGCTTAGACTTATACATATGTGGCGTAGCAGGTTTAGTCATAACTGGCTTATTAATATGGATTACTGAATATTATACAGGGACTAATTATAGACCAGTTAAGTCTATCGCTCAGTCTTCTACAACAGGACATGGAACAAATGTAATTCAAGGTTTAGCTGTCTCCATGGAAGCAACTGCAATACCAGCATTAATTATTGTAATTGGAATTTTATACACTAATAGTATTGCTGGTCTTTTCGGTATTGCAATAGCAGTAACTTCAATGCTTGCTTTAACTGGCATGGTTGTAGCATTGGATGCTTATGGTCCAGTAACTGACAATGCTGGCGGTATTGCAGAAATGGCAAAACTGCCTAAGTCTGTTAGAAAAACTACAGATGCATTAGATGCAGTTGGAAATACTACCAAAGCTGTTACCAAGGGATATGCAATAGGTTCAGCAGGATTAGGTGCATTAGTTTTATTTGCTGCATATACTGAAGATATTAAATTTTTTTCTAGCGTTAAAGGGTCAGCTCTAGAAGGTGTTGAGGTGAATTTTGATTTATCAAATCCTTTTGTCGTTGTTGGCTTACTAGTAGGTGGAATGTTGCCTTATCTTTTTGGGTCAATGGGAATGCAAGCTGTAGGTAGAGCAGGTGGCGCAGTGGTAATTGAAGTTAGAAGACAATTTAAAAAAATTCCTGGTATTATGAAAGGAACTAGAAAGCCAGATTATGGAAGACTAGTCGATCTTTTGACTAAAGCAGCTATTAAAGAAATGATTGTTCCTTCCTTACTGCCAGTTTTATCACCAGTTGTTTTATATTTTATTATTCTACCAATTGGTGGAATGAGTGCAGCTCTTTCAACTTTGGGCGCAATGTTACTTGGTGTTATTATAACTGGATTATTTTTAGCAATCTCTATGACAGCAGGCGGAGGAGCATGGGATAATGCAAAAAAATATATTGAAGATGGTAATTTTGGTGGTAAAGGCTCAGAAGCGCATAAAGCTGCAGTTACCGGTGATACCGTAGGTGATCCCTATAAAGATACAGCTGGACCTGCTGTAAATCCAATGATTAAAATAACAAATATAGTAGCTTTGTTATTGCTAGCTGTAATAGCTCATTAAAAAAATTAAAATTTTCTTCGCCCGTACATCTTTTGTCTTATACTCGATAAGAACTTACTGACAAAACTTTTTTGAGATACATTATTTTCAGTTTGGTTTTTTGAATAAGCAAGCTTATTCATATCTTCTTTATTAAACATTTTTTTTTCTTTTAAAACTCCATATTTATCAAACTTTAGTTCTAAAATATTGTTCACCTTAAGGACATTTTGTCCTAACTTTATCAATTTTCCTCTTGTGATAGTTCTTTCGATATAAATCCATGTTTCTTCATCAGTTAAAGATGTTGAGTGGGGATCACCTATTATTTTTATTATATCGTTTTTGTTAGATTTACCGATTGTAAGCTTTTTTTCTCTATTTTCTAAAAAATTGATACCATGTGGTTTGTTTGGTTCTTTAATTTGACAGTTATTTAAAAGAAATAAAAAAAATATGATATAAATTTTTCTATAATGTTTTTTTCTTATCAACGTCATCACAATCTTCTTTATAATAAATTAGTTGAATTATCACGTAATATTTTTTTTTATAAAGAAATCTTACTAAAAGACAATTTTGAAACACGAATTAATCTTATTTTTGTTCATTTTTCAATATTACTCATAGACTATAAACAAAAAAAAAAAGACTTTCCTCAAGAAATTTTTGATAATATTTTTTTAAATATTGAATATCATATAAGAGAACTTGGTTATGGCGATGTTACTGTTAATAAGAAAATGAAAACATTAACTAGAATTTTTTACGATATACTTCTCAAGATTAATAAATCTGGCTTATCAGGCTTTGCTGCCAACGACAAAATTTTAAAATCTTACTTTGAACCTCAAAGTTCAAATAGTTCTGTATTAACTGCATCTTTGAGTAGTTATTTTAATGCTTTTTACAATTTTTGCTTTGAATTAAAGACAATTAATATGCTAAAAGGACAAATTAATTTTAAATATACAAAATAAAATGGCAGTACCTAAACGTAAAACAACACCATCCAAAAGAAACATGAGGAGATCTCATCATCGTGTTAAATCTATAAATATAGTAGAAGATAAAAAAAGTGGTGAGTTTAGATTGTCTCACCATGTCGATTTAAAAACTGGCTATTACAACGGAAAAAAAATCTTAGACGTTTAATCTAAGCCATACCTTTAATCATGAATAACAAAATTATAATTGCCATAGATGCTATGGGTGGAGAAAATGCTCCATACAAAAATATTGAAGGTGTTTCTTTGTTTTTAAAGAAAAATAAAAAAAAAGAAGATATTTTCTTTAATCTTTTCGGTAACGAAGATTCTATAAAAAAAGAAATAAGCAAACATAACATCTCAAGAGAAAAATATAAAATTTTTCCAACCACTACAGTTGTGTCTGATGAAGAAACACCATTGACAGCAATTAAAAATTCAAAAGAGAGCAGTATGTGGAATTCTATTAATTCTCAAATTACGTCTAATTCTAATATTACTTTATCAGCAGGAAATACTGGCGTTTTGTTTGTTATTTCAAGAATGCTTCTTAAAACAATAGAATCTGTAAACAAACCCGCCCTTGCAGGACTGTGGCCAAACGAAAAAAATATGAATGTGGTATTAGATCTTGGTGCTAATGTGGAATGCGATGCAAACAACTTAGTTGATTTTTCAGAAATGGGTGCTGCATTGTTCAAGTCTTTATTTCCTGAAGACACGCCAAAAGTTGCATTATTAAATATTGGATCAGAAGAGATAAAAGGAACAGAAACTTTAAAAAAAACTTACGCTAAGCTTAAAAAGATCAGTTTGTATGGTGACTTTGAGTTTAAAGGATTTATTGAAGGAAATAAAATTACAAATGGAGACTCAAATGTAATTGTCACCGATGGCTTTACAGGAAATATCGCACTTAAGACAGCAGAGGGAACAGCTAAATTCATCACTGACTCTTTAAAAAAATCTCTTAAATCAACTTTATTGTCAAAATTTTCTATTTTATTTTCTTATTTTGCTTTAAAGAATTTTAAAGAAAAATTGGACCCAAGAAAATTTAATGGAGCTATTTTTTTAGGTTTAAAAGGACCTGTTGTTAAAAGTCATGGATCAACAGATGCTGTAGGTTTTTATCACTCAATTGATTTATGTTATAGAATTATCAAAGGTGATTTAATGAATAAGATTAAAAATAATTTAAGTCATATTAATGAAGATAGTGACCAAGATTAACACACATAAGAAAGATATAATTTATAATATTTTTAACACAGTAGGAATACCTTCTTCTTACGCTTCTAAATTAGTAGATGATATAATTTTTATTTTAATATCAAATGTGATTCAAAAAAAACAACTTAAAATAAAAGACTTTGGCACATTTAATTTACAGCACAAAAAAAAAAGAGTTGGTAGAAATCCAAAAAGTAAAATTAATTATGAAATTACAGAAAGAAATGTTTTGACGTTTAAGACCTCTGCTCAATTAAGAAAAAAAGTGAATATGGATGCTTAAAAATAAAAACCAACTAATGAATATTTCACAAGTTGCAACAATCCTTGGCTTAGTAAACAAAAAAAACAAGAAACCGTTGACGCACACATTAAGATTTTGGGAGAAAAAATTTAAGCAATTAAAGCCCACTATTTTATCTGGTAATAGACGATACTACTCAGCAAAAAATATCGAAGTTATTAAAATGATTATTTATCTTTTAAAAGAACAAGGTTTGACTTTAAATGGTGCTATAAAATTAATGAATAATAGCATTAAAGAACTTGACGACACAAAAGCATCAAGTATAAAAGCTGAATATTATAAAAAAAATATAAAAATAAAATCAAAAATAATTTTAGATAAAATAAAAAAATTAAATGGCTAAAAAATCACATATTAAAGTTAGGCTTGTTCCAGAAAATTCACCTAATAGCGCTTTTTTTTACTACACAAGAAAACCAACAAAAGGTGAAAAGGTAAAAGATAAACTGAAAGTAAGTAAGTATAATCCCGTTACTAGAAAACACGAAATTTTCGTTGAAAAAAAATTACCGCCTCATAGTAAATAAATTATTTTTTTTTAAAATTTTTATATTCGTATTTAATAAAACAATTAATCATTTCTTTCCAAATACCAGATGTTATCATGGGGTCAATCCCTGCTTTTATAGATTTTTTTCTTATCTCTTTTAAAATAAACTTTATCCTTTTCTTATCTACAATTTCTTTTTTAGTTTTTTTTAGTTTAACTACTTGCTCGACTAAAATAGAACGTTCTTTAATAATACGTAAAAGTCTAACGTCAATTTTATCAAGTTTTATTCTGATATTTTTTAAATTTTTATTCTTCATAGCGACATTTAAAACATATTAAGTTTTAACATAAATTATATATTAGATTCTTATATGTTGAAAAATAAAAAATACCATGTATTTTTTTCAACCTGGTTGGCTACTTTATTATTGTTGGTTGCCTCAATAATTGTTGTTGGAGGATTAACAAGACTTACAGATTCTGGCTTGTCAATTACAGAGTGGGAATTGTTTAGTGGGATTCTACCACCTTTTAGCAATATTGAATGGGAAAATTATTTTCTCAAATATAAAGAAATTCCACAGTTTATCTTACTTAACTCCGAAATGACCTTGGAACAATTTAAGACAATTTTTCTTTGGGAGTACTACCATAGATTACTTGGTAGATTAATAGGATTATCTTTTCTAATTCCTTTTTTATTCTTAATTTTCAAG
>Ga0307488_10000632_pt1 | contig 29138 bp, 51 predicted proteins | sample SB02metaG_FD_202248 | JGI IMG/M metagenome (GOLD analysis project Ga0307488, IMG submission 202248) | Sea-ice brine microbial communities from Beaufort Sea near Barrow, Alaska, United States - SB 0.2 | ecosystem: Environmental > Aquatic > Marine > Coastal | place: USA: Alaska | collected...
ATCTGTTCCAGCGGTTGCTAATTTCAATACATTTGAGCCCGGAAAGTGAATACCAGTATCTAAATCCGAAAAGCACGTTAATGCTGGTAATCCTGCAGAACCGCTAGCAAACCTTGCTCGACCATTGACTTCTAATGTGCTATTCGCCTGTAAACTTGTTACTCCTATACCTACGTTACCAGCAAATGTAGTGTTTCCTTCGTGAGTAACAGTTAGTTTATCCGAACCATCTTTGCTTAAAGTAAGCAGATTACCAGTTCCATCGCCTTGAACATGAAGTACATCTCCATTTGAACTTGCGTTATCAGAACGGATAGAGACAACTGAATGAGTATCTACTCCAGTATGAACTGCATTTGTATAAAAAAAGCCAGTAGCAGTATTAGTTGTAGTATTGACTACTGTAAATTTCCTTGATGGAGAATCAGTTCCTATGCCTACGTTACCTGAAGCATCAATCCTCATTTTTTCAGTAGTACCCGACTTAAAAGCAATACCGCTTGAACCATTAAGGCTTGATACTACTGCCCTAGTTGTACCACCTTCATATAAATGTAATTCACTTGCACCACTTGATGACCTTAAAGATAAAACTTCTCCACTTCCACCAACAGTTAAAGTTCCATATTTAGCTCCAGTAGAGATACTAACTTTAGAATTAGTAGTATCAACAATAAAAACATCTCCACCATCGTCATTCTTGCGTACTAATAAAGCTTCTGTGTTGGTGACATCAATAGTTGATGTGCCTTGTATAACTTCATCTACACTAAGAGATATTCCACCTTGTACTTCTAAGTCTCCTGTGATTGTAACATCGCCATCCATTTCCCCACCATTACCGAGGTTTTTTATGGCACTTTGTCCCATTGATCCAAACATCTTAAATCTCCACTATTCTAACAGAACCAGTAGTAGTAGATGTGCTGTTATAATTAAAATATATTGTCATCCCTAGTCCTCTAGGAACTGTAAGAAAAAAGTTTGTGTTTGCTGGTATTAGAAGATCATTACTTGCATTTACATTTGTTTCTGATGTTGTAAAGTTGTAGTAAAGCTCTACGGCACTATATACTCCAAGTGTTCCTGTAGAACCAAGTAATGATTTATGTGTTGTGTTTGCAACATCTGCTGAACTTCCTGCTGTTCCTGCTGTTGCTACTGTCCATTGACCACCACTAGTAGTGTTAAGTGCTTCTTGGACTGAATATGTATGTAGGTCTGCCATTTTTTCTTCCTCTCTAAGCTAATGACTAAAGCGTGAACGAGATCGTCTTAGTCTTTATTTCTTTTTCTTTTTTACTTTTTTAACAAGTTTTTTTGCAACTGACTTTACAGTCTTTTTCTTAAATGGAGAATAGTCGTTCTCACTTATTATACGAATATAGCCTTTAGCTTTTAATTCGTCTAATTTTTCAGGATGCCGTTTAAGTAGCTCATCCTCAAGTCTTTCTATTCTTCCATTTTTAAACCAATATTGCATAAAATCTCCAATCTAATGGGGGCAGGAATAAACCTACCCCCAATTAAAACTAAGTTACTAGCTTGCGTTAGTAAACTTAACACCTTTCTTATTATCAGAATCATCAATCAATTTAACCCCGTATAATAAATCAGATACAACTTTTGTACCTAAAGCATCAACAGAATACTCTGACTGAACCCTTACTTCTTGCTGTGAAGCAAAAACACAAGCTGATTTATGAAAGATTGCACCAGGAATTGTAGTTGCTGTACCACCAGTTGAAACTGTATTGCTCATATATACGTCGATTCCATATAATGATCCAACCATTCCCGATCTTAGTCCACGATTTCCTTCACCGACAGCATCATTACGAATAAAATACTGTGCTATACCAGCAGATGGGTTAAGTATATCTGCAAATAAAGTTGGATTAACAACCATAGCACATTCACCGTCCATGTAAGGAATGTCTGCTTCACCTAATGTAGCAAGAGCAGATTCAAATACAGATGCAGTTAATGTATCATCAGCAGATAATGCCTGAGAAGCATTTAGTCCATCTAACTCACCCCAAATATCAGTATCTACCTGACGAGCAAGAGCTTCACCCATCATTCTTGAATACTTAGCTACTAGATCAGCCTCAGACTGAATCAAAGCTACATCTTCAAATAACTTTGCAACATACTTGTGCTTGTTAATTGATAGCTGAGTTGTAGTGGTTGCAGTTGCATCATAGGATACATCTGATCCTGCTGATTTATCTGAAGCACTAATTAAACTCATTTCTGGAATGTTGATTGCATCTCCATAGCCTTTTGATCCAACTAATGCTGAATAGTCATCTATAAGACCTCTAAATACACTTTTACGCTCAAAGTATTTATAGATACCATCTGCCCAAATTTCTGGGATAAAATGCTGATCTGTTGTAGTAGTTACTGGACTACCTTGATAATGTATTGCCATTTAATTTACCTTTTAATGTATGAATCTAGTATGGATTGCCAATTACTTCTTCGTTGATCTTCTGGCATAGAAACCCAATCAGCAGGCGTACCTGAAGGTATAGTCCCTTTTCTATCTGGTGGGTTTTGTTTTTCTACTTCAGAAAATTCTTCAACGATGTTTAGAAGTATATCAGTATCAACACTAGCAAATTTTTCTCTTTTAGATTCAGGAAGTCTAGCTAAAGCTGTTTCACGAAGTCTATTGTCCATATCTTCCCATTTTTCTTTATAACCTTTATAGGAATCTACTTCTTTTACTAGCTCAGAGTTTAACTCTTGCCATTTCTCTTCTTCTTGTAGCTTTGCTCTTCTTTGATCTTCCTCTTTTGTTGCAAAGGCTTTCATCTGATCTCGTAAATCATTACGTTCAGTTATTACTTCATTAAGCCTCGTTAGTGGTACATTGTGTGCGTCTTGTGTGACGGATTCCTGTTTTACATCTGGCTCGATGTTTTGTTCTTCGGACATTTTTACCTCTTAAGTGAGTTGGTTAATTGCAAGAATAAACCTTGCATTAAATAGATAGTATAATGTAAGTTATAAAAGTAATCTAATGCAAGAAAAAAATTACGAATTTAAAAGAAAATGGTTTGACTATCTAGGATACGAACCACACAATGGGCAATTAGCACTTCATTACCCTCAGAAACAAGATGCTAGATTTCAAGTAGTAGTCTGTGGAAGAAGATTTGGGAAAACTTGGGCAAGTGCTATGGAGGCAACCTTTGTTGCATCTCAGCCTAATAAACGTATTTGGCTTGTAGGGATGTCCTACAGAAAGGCTAGATTAATATTTAGAGAAGTGTGGCAACGAATGGTTATAGGTCATGGAGAAGATGTAGATAAAGCATCTGAAAAGGATATGTACATCCGTTTCAAATGGGGTACTACTGTTGAGGGAATGTCGGCAGATAATCCAGATTCTCTTGTGGGTGAAGGTTGCGACCTCTTGGTTATAGATGAGGTAGCCAAGATGAATAAAAAGATTTGGGATATGTATTTATCTCCAACAGTTGCAGGAAGAAAAGGAAAAGTTATTTTTATTACAACTCCAGAAGGAAGAAACTGGATATACGATTTGTTTAAACTAGGAGCAAATGATCCGTTATGGTCAAGTCATACATCTCCATCTTGGGTAAACCAGTATGAGTTTCCAAAAGGGTTAGATGATCCTGCTATTATAGAAAGAAAAAGAAATATGTCAAAAGAACTATTTGGTCAAGAGTTTGGGGCAGAGTTCTCTGTATTTGAGGGAAAGGTTTGGGATTTTCATAGAGATGAAGATGTTGGAGATTTCCCGTATAATCCTAATCTGCCTACTTATTGCACTATTGACTTTGGCTATCGTATGCCCGCTGTAATGTTTTGTCAAACATACTGGGAAGATAATGTGGAGCATATTAGAGTATTTGACTCTATCTTGCATAAACAGAATATAAAGACAGAAGATTTAATAAAGATGATAAAGACTAAAGGCTATCCTGTAGCCAGTTACTATGGTGATCCTGCTGGAGCGAATGTTCAGGGGCAGAGTGGAGCAGGGGATATGGAAATCTTTAGAAGAAGTGGGATTAAAGTAATATCAACTAGAGATCGAATGAGTAGGAATATCGTAGCTAGTGTTGCCTATACAAGAGGTTTTTTTGAAAGTGCTAATGGTGTAAGGAGAATCCATGTGGATAAAAGATGTGCAGATGTAATAGAAGATTTTGAAGAATATAGATACCCAGAAAGTGAAGATGGCAAACCAATTAAAGAAGAGCCTGTTAAGGATGGATACCACGATCATGGAAATGATGCCTTTAGGTATTTTATTATTAACAGATTCCCAATGAAAAACACAGAAATGAAAAGGATTCAAAGATGATCAATCAAATGATGAAAGATAAGCTACTAGAAACAAAACTTATGATGTCTCATGGCAGGAGAAGTGAAATTAGAAAGTATTTGGATTACTATTCAAGTACATCTACTGAAAGTTATATAAATAACTACTTTAGTGGTGATGCTTTTTCAGAAATCCCGCCAAGTCTTACTAACTTTACGAGAAAATTTGTAAACAAAATTAGTAGAATATACAGTTTAGGTGCTAAGAGAAACGCTGGAGACATGACTGAACGTTATGAGCTTTTAACTCCTACTAAAGATGTTAGGATGAAGCACTCAGAAAGAATGACTAGATTATTGGGAACTGTAGCTAATCGTATTCATTGGAGAGAAGGATCATTTGATTATAGACCTATATACTACTTCGAGACTTACTTTGGAGAAAATCCTTTTGTTCCAGAGGCTATTGTGTATCCATTGTTGAATAGTACGGCAGACTTAGCTAATGCCGACAATCTTCAATGGGAATATTGGGATGCAGAGACATACGGCATTTTAAACGAAGAGGGGAATATGATTGAGGAAATGGAAAACCCTTATGGAATATTACCTTTTGTATTTACCCATAGAGAAGATCAAATAGACTCTTTCTTCGTAGAAGGAGCATCCGATATTGTAAATTGCAATGAACAAGTAAATATTGCTTTAACTGAAATGAACTTAGGCATGAGATTTAATATGTTTGGACAGCCTTGGGTTACAGGGCTAAGAGCAGACCAGAGTATGCTTAGAGCAGGATCAAATACAATCCTAGATATGGGAGAAGATGGTGCTTATAACATCACTAGCCCTAATGGTAATATAGAAGAAGCTATCAATAATATTAAGTTTCAGATAGAGCTTGTAGCATCTAATAATCACTTGTGGATACAATGGGCAGAAAGTGGTGGTGAAGTTCCTAGTGGTATATCACTTATGATTAAAGATATGGAGCGTAAAGAGGACTATTACGATGATATAGCTTTATGGAGATTATACGAACAAGATTTTTATAGGGTAGAGCGTGCTATAGCAGAATATAATGGTATTGCACTACCAGAAGAGTTTGGCGTAGACTTCCAAGAAGTAGAATACCCAAAGACAGTTCAAGATCAGATTCTCAAAGATGAGTTTGATATAAAAAATAATCTCGTAACTAGAGCTAAAATTATGGTTAGAGATAATAAAGACTTAACAATTGAACAGGCACAGGCAATTATAGATGAAAACAAAAAAGCAAACAAAAAAGAAGGAACTGAGTCACTCTTTACTAACTTCCGTAAAGAAACTGGACAAGATCAATAATGTTGAGTTCGAGTTTAATGGAGATTTAGATTTTATTATTAAAAACCCTTTAGCTTGGGCAGATAGTCAAGTTAAAAGAGCTATTCTTGAAAATACAGATAAGTACCTAGAGTCTAAAGCGTTAGGAAAGGAATTTTGGAATGAAGTTGAAAGTAAAAGTTAATTTTGATTTTGGTAAAATGGCTAGGGCTATTCCTGAAGCTATTTCAAGATATACTGAGGGATTTGCAGTTAAGTCGGCAGAAGCATCAAAAAAAAATATAGATTCTGGGCTTCAGCCTGACTTGCAAGATTCTACTAAACAAATCAGAAGCAAAAGAAGCCAACCTAAGAATCCACCATTGAAAGCTAGTGGGGCATTATACAATAGTATTAAGCAGGAAGGGAATAAATTAACGATGCTACCTTATGGAAATTTACATCATAAAGGTTTTACAACAGGGAGTTCTTCTTGGATTCCAAATAAAAAAGTTCCAGCAAGACCTTTTATATCAACTTCAGTAAAGAATAGAAAAAAAATAACAACTCAATTTATGCGAGTTCTTAAAAAAGCATTAAGGAAATAAAATGCCAAAAACCAAGGAGAAATTAGATGAAAAAGACAGAAGAGTATTATTTTCAATTGCTACTACAATGTCTCATGATGTTAGAGTCTTTAGTGAACGAATTAGACAAGAAATTGGAAGACTCGTTGGAGCTGGGGTCAATGAACAATCAATTGCTGGGATTCTTAGCCAAGACTTTAGCACCTACGGCAGAATCTTCGGAGAATTTAGAAATGCCATTAAACGTGGAATTGTGGGAGGAATTAATCAAGCATTCAGGCGATCTGGGGATATGGGGGGAAAGCTGAAATGGGTTGCAATATCTAAGAATGTCTGTAGTGATTGTGAGAAAAGAGCTGGCGAAATTGATACTTGGGAAGGTTGGGAGGCTAGAGGTATGCCAGCTAGTGGATGGAGTGTTTGTAAAGAATATTGTTATTGTCAATTAATGCCTGCTGATATGAATGTTAAGGATAGTATGAAGTTATGAAGAAATACTTAATTATGCAATGTCTTTGTTTAGGGTGTAATTGGTTTTGGGAAGTAGTGTCTACTAAATTCAATAACAAAAAAGAACAATGCCCTAATTGTAAAGGATTTTCTGTAAAAACAGCTTTAAAATTACCCATAGTCTCAGAAGAGGCATAGTTATTAGATATATCTATTATATATATGTAATATATATGTACCTCGTCTCAGCCCACTAATTTAACTTATATAGGCATTAAAACTGCATAGAGCAAACGTACCCCATGTCATACAAGAACACTAGTCTTTACGTTTAATGCTTTTTCTCTTGCTTCTACTTTGTCCTGCCAAATTTTTCTTTGAGCTTTTGTTTGTCTACCTTGTGCTGGTTTTTCTACCCCTACGGCTTCTGCTCGCTCTCTCCAATGCCTAGCCTCTCTCCGTTTCTTATTCCTAGCTTGTTTATCCTTTAACTGTTTCATCTCTTGCCGTTTTGAGAGATTCTTTGGGGGTAATACGGGACGTTCTGGTAAGACTGTGAACTCAGGCTCGACTTCTTCAACTTCTGCATCAATTACGGCAATTTCTTGCATATCTGATGATTGCGTATTTAAAAATTTTTCAAATGGACTCTGATTGTTTGCTACTTCTACTCGTTTAATGAGTTTACCTGAATGTTCTAGCACTAATCTACCAGCCTGTACATTACCAGCCTCTGCTTCTCGTATCATACTATGTAATACATTGGGTAGTTTAGCTCCAAATGTAACCATATACTTCTGATAAAATACTTCTACAAACTCAGGGTCTTTCATCCAGTTGTGAAGTGTAGCTTTTGTGACTCCGATTTCATTGGCAAGTTCTTCCATTTTGGTATTCGGATTAGATACAAGTATATCAATTGTCCTAGCTTTCTCAGGTTTCCAATTTGTTGGTAAATTAACACTCATTTCATATAGTCCTTTTAAGTTATGGTATATTATACAACCACTTGGTACTTTTATACAAGAGACTTTATAGTCTATTATTCCATCTAAATCCAAATAAGGCATAATACATAGTATACAACATACAAACATAAAACGGAGTTTTATTGGACTTTCTTTTTAAAACTTTTTTTCTCAACCCCATGCAAGACTTTGTTTTCATTTTATTTATGAGGAATGGCAGTTAACCAACACCTAAAAATCTTCATACGCCCCCATGAGCGTTTTGAGCGTGGCGTAGTCTGTGAGTAGAACGTTATGAGCGTTTTAAAATTGGCGTAGTGCTGGCGTAGTGGTATTTACTTTTGGCGTATAGTGTGAGATGATTACGCCAACCATTTAATCTACTACTCAAAAAAAATAAAAGTTAAAACTTTTAAAGAATGCCAAATTTAAAATTGTTGTTGTTGTCCCCCCACTAATTGAGACTCATTATCATTAGATCGCATTTGGCTCTAAAATGCACCAAATCCGAGAGATATTGAATAGTCATATATGTATTAATTAAATGCTCTGATCTAGCCACCAGCAGAGTTTCACGAGGGTGAACATTCTTTAAAATTGCCTCATTTTATGGATCATTAAAAAAAGATGGTTTCTTATTGAGAAAACTCTTGACATCGGTAAAAAAATTCGCTTTCTTCAATACCTTAATACATGATAAAGCCCATTTCGTCAAATAGTTAAGTTTAATAACTATTCAAGAAAAGTGTTTGCACTCTTAAAAATTTGTTGTATCTTATCGGGTCGGCAATGATGCCCGCAGTTCAGACAAAGGAAATAACATGAAAACAGCAAGTAAAATAAAAGAAGTTGTGAAAAAGAAAGCTAGTAAGAAATCTCCAGTTAGGTTGGTTGATTTTCCTGTAGATGTAAAAAAGCCCAGTAAAGCTGTATTAACTCAATCCAAGGAAGTAACAGCCAAACAAGTAAAGGAAGTTATCGAAATGGGTTTGAATACAATGAACATCGAGAAGACCATGACCGATGTAATTGTAAGAGACTTTGATAACAGAAACGAAAATGATTCTCTTCTAACTACTGAGTTAAATGAAATTTTTAAAACTGGTGATGAGAGAAAAGTAACAAAGGTTAAGAAATGGGTTAAAACTAGACTTCAAACACTTATCAAGAACCCACCAATACAAGAACGTCTACTAGGTGAAAAAGTCAAAGAGCAACAAATCACCATTAAAAAAGTCACTAAGCCAATGGTGGACAATGTCGAGGGTATTTACTTAGATAATTTTAATGAGTCTGACCTAGGGCAATTCAAAACAATTAGAATCAGTAAAGTAAAAGAGGAATTAACAATTGCCGAGGAGCTTTTAAAATGGATGAGATCAAAGAAAAGTGACGGGCTTTTCACAGGCGATAAAACACAGATGAAAGATATTGACTGTTATGACCTTGAAGCGGTTATCGCAATCGCTGAAAGCATCAAAAAGAACGGGCTCTAAATCCTGCTGATGATGGGGGGTTTTCAATTGAACCCCCCGAAACAAGAAAAGTTTATTAACTTAACTTTTTTTGTCTAGGTATCAATTAAATAAATAAAGGAAAAATAAAATGCAATTAACAAAAAAGTTTTTAATAGCAACAGAAGATAACAAAATACTAGGAACGATAGACCTGCCAAATGGTTTTGACTTGGTGAATATTGATTCTGAAGAGTTAGAAGAAATGAGAATCCAATTTATAGAAAAGTTTTTTAATGATCTTTTTGATGATCGATCCCATGGCTATTTAGTCAAATTCGATTTTCTATTTCCTTTTTTAAAGGGAAGTGCCAGTGGAATTGGAATTTGGGATCGTGAGATAGGGGTAAATTTTAAAACCGCTCAAGCTTTCGCAAATGTTGAAATTTATGGCGATGATGGGATGATGACTTTCCATATAATAGAAATTGAGACATTAAGAAATTTAACTCAAATCAGTAACTCAATCTAAAGGGGACAACATGAAACAAACAGTAAATGAATACCAATTCAGAGACGCTTTTCTAGGCTCTGACACTTATAAGAATAAATTTTCATATGATGGATTAACTGCTCTTTTTGAATGGATGGAGGAATATGAAGAAAGCACAGGATCAGAATTAGACTTTGATATGATCGCCATTTGTTGTGAGTTTTCAGAGTATGAAAACTTAGAAGAGTTTAAAGAGTCTTATTCTGATGGTGAAGTAAACAGAGTTACAAGTCCCGAACAATTGGAGGACTGGACAACAGTGATCATGATTGACGATGAATCTTTTATAATTCAGGACTTTTAAAAGATTATAAACAACCCTTAACAAGCTGACTCATTTAGTCGGCTTTTTTGGGTATAAATACAAAGGGAATAAAATGAAATTATTTATTAAGATCATAGAAATTTATATATTTTATATTTTTACAATTAGTTTATTAATTAGAATAATTTTTTAAAAATAGTTAAGGGGCTTAACTTTTGAAATACTCAGAAATAAGAAAAGAAATTGACAAGAATTATAAGCATGATACAAATTTTTGTACTGTGGTTGCGTCCTCTGTGGCTTTTGATTTGCCATTTGAATTAGTGCATGAATTTTATTCAGAGCATGGGCGAGAATTAAGGAAGGGATTACTGCCCGACAAAACCGATGAAATGATTTTAAAACTTGCTGAAATTACAGGTTATAAAGTGAGTTGTTTTTCACCCGACAGAAAGCACAAATATTTAACGGGGTTTTCTAGGTGGGTGAATCATAAAGGCGAAATTTTAACCCAATTAAAGCACTCTTTAACGCCAAATAATGCCGAGGCTTACTTGCCCCTAGGTAATTACATTTTAGGCGTAAGAAGGCACGTTTTAGGCGTTGAAAATGGTATTGTTCAAGATTGGACACAGGGCAAAAAACATAAAATTAACAGGGTTTGGAAAATAGAAATTTAATTAATCAAAAAAAAGGAGAAAATATGCAAGTTTATATTTTCAATAATAGAAATGATACTCATTATTATAAATGGTTTGATGGTGGTTTTAATGAGTGTAAAGAGTGGGTTTTAACTAATTTAGAGCCTATTGAATGGTGGGTTTATAATAGACCTAGCACTTTATATGCCGTTATAAATAGGGGGTTATAAATGAAGTTATATAATACAGATTATTTATTAAAAAATAAAGAGGGTGAATTTGAAAGGTTTGGAAGTGGAGATTATATTATATACTCTTCTGCTTGCCGAGTAGATGAGGTAATGATGGAGGGTGATTTATGGGTTAAGACAACTGATTTAGAACCTAAAATAAAAAATGAGTTAATAAATCAATTAAAAGAAATAAAATAATCAATGATATATATAATATATTAAAAAATAAAAAAGGGGTTATAAAATGGACAAAAATCAATGTAGATTATTAATTAAACTCACTAAAGCAAAAATAGAACAAATCACTTTAGACTTAATTGAATATAATAAAGCATGGAATAAGTGGGATGTATATACAGTTGAACAAAATGCAAAAAAAGACTTATGTATACGAACATTAGAATCTTTAGGGGAACTTGTAAAATGAAAGCGAGAATATTAAGTAAGAAAATTACTCAACAAATTTTAAGAAATTTAAAGCATAATGGTATAAAAGTTGAAAAAGTAGATGAAGGCTTTTATAAATGTTATGATTATTATTTAGATGATAACCATGAAGTTATAAAAGAAGAGGTTTTTAGTGCTATGATTGGAAGAGATAACTATCTATGTAGATATAACCCTTTATATTTCGACAAAGAAACTTCTTGACATTTATATTTAAGGGTTATAATTTAAGACTTAATAAGGAGAACAGACACATGGAATTAATACTTATATTTATATTTACCGCTTTAGTTTTTATGGTATTATATGTAAAAACAAACAGTAATATATGGCGTTATAATTACTATCAAGAAAAGAAAAATGCTGACTACTGGAGAGATACAGCATTAAAACTGCAAAAGGAGAGATAAAATGAATATAGAAATAAAAGAAGAGGATATAATCGAACTTGTAATGACTAGCTGGAGGTTATTAAAAAAGATAGATCATAGCCATACAAATATAATGAATAATACTGATGGGCGAGGTGATCAAGACATGATCCCATATAAAGACATCGAGAAAGAGTACGATGAATTATTTAACCTAACGACTAATTTTTTTCATAAAGGAGAGATAAAATGAAGAATAAAGTAACTAAAAAGCAATGCCTAGAGGCGATTGAATACCTATTTACAATGGGGTATACTATGGAAATGAACAAAGATAAAAGATATTATACTGAGATACTATTGAAAAAAGTAGCTAATGATTATAATATTGTTTTAGAGGGAGTCGATGATGAGTAGAACTAAGTTAGCAATGGATGATTATTATACTGGTATATCTAACGATGATGATTATTTTTATTATCATCAAGTAGAACGGCAAGAGCGTATTAAATGCAATTACGATTCTAAAACGGCAGATGAAAGTATAAAACATTGCACTAAATGTAACAAGTGCTTTGAACGTACTTTGATGCGAAACTATCGCAAAAAAAATAAGATTGTTATATTTTATGATGACTTCCCAACATTCGGCAAAGAAAAAGAAACTTGCGTTGTTTGTAGTGGTGGCGAGTATCAAAAAATTATGTATGGTGATATATTTTGTTATAAAATTATTGAACCAAAGCATAAAGTATTTGGAGATGATGAGCATCAAAAAATACATAACCAGTTAAGCAAATTAACAATATTAAATAGTTAATAGACTTAACTTTTAAAAAGGAGAAGTAAATGAGTAAAAAAATAAATATAGAAAAAGACGCTGAATACTTTAGGGATTTAGTTTTTGACCTATTCGATAAATTTTTAAGTAAATTTGGGAAAAAAGATATGGTTAAAGCTCAAGAAGTATTAATACCAGTTGTCTTGCATACAATATTAGCTGACAACTTTTGTCATTTTTATAATACAGACGATGAATCTATAGATGATTATCTTAAAATGATAAAAGAAATGGTGCTAGAATGTAAGAAAATGCAGTACGATCAAGATACTATTCACGCTCACGCTTAAAAAGGAGAAGTAAATGAGTTACTATAATACAACCAGTATAAAAGGAGATGCCTTAAAAACATCTCGATCTAATGCAATTAGTCAAGAAGCTTTGATTTACGGGTTCTTCTTAGACTATAAAAAGCCCTTGAGTCCTTCAATGATTCTTGTTAAATTAAACCTCAGATGCCCTATAACGTCTATTAGGAGAGCAGTTACAAATCTTACTTTAGATAATAAGATTATAAAAACTGATAAAACTACTAGAGGGTTATATGGGAAACCCGAGCATCTCTGGAAGGTCAAAACAGATGCTGACGACCTAAGAGGTTTATAATGCCATATCCAATGAAGAAGAAAAAAAAGAAAGATTGGTTTGATACTCATGTTGAAATTATAGGATTAGATGAGAAAACCAATAAATTAGTTAAAGAAAAAATAAAGGCTAAATTCCATGTTGAGACTAAACAAAGTTGATAACTCAGAAAAAAGCAAGGTTAAAAAACATTGTGCTAATTATGATGCAGGGTTTAAATGTATAGGTGTTATAATTAGTAACAAACTTCAACAAAGAGTTGATTCAGAGTTACAAAACAAGCCTTGTTTAATTGCGAATGGAGAGAAATGTAATTATTATAATAAATGCGTAAAACCTATTGCAGATAGCTTATAATTGTATTATCTTCTAATGCCTCAAAAGGATAAAATATTAACAAGTGGATTCATAGGGGGGTTATTTCCTTTTCTCCCCTCCACTTATAAAGGAGAACAGTAATGAAATTTGGATACTTCGGGTACATCCCATCTTATATTAGGCACAATACAGATTTGTTGCCTATGGTAAAATTAATTTATGCAGAGATTACAGCAACCATGGAGCAGGATGGTTATTGCAAGAAAAATAATTCATACTTTATGAAAGTTTTAGGCATCTCAAGGACTACAATATCAAGGGCAATTACAACCCTAAGAGAATCTAATTTAATATATATAGTTATCGAACAAGAGAAAACAACCAATAGATTTATAAATAGGTTTATAACTCTTACCCTACCCCATGTACGGGTGGGGGTTAACAATCAGATTGATATACCCCATGCTCTTGTGCGACAGGGGGGTAATGAGGTAGAGGGCGATGTAGTGCCTAATTCATCTGATGAAGGTGAGCAGACAAGAGGTACATTATTATATAATAATAATGATATAAGATATATATATAGTGATCGTGTAGGCACTATTGAATGTAATAAATCAATCAATGAAAATCAGTTAGTATATTTGAAAAGAATTGTTTTAGATTTCTATACTACCCAAAATAAAAACTTTCCCGAAATTGTTAAATCAGATTGGCACAAAGATAAAAATCTAACCAATGATAGTATTAATGTTTTGTACGATTTAATGACCATAGATAAGTGGGATGAGGGTAAGGTAAGGAATGTTATAAATTGGATCGTTAAGGATAGTTTTTGGGCTTCTAGGTGCTATTCCTTACGAGTGCTTAGAGGTAAAGCATCCAATGGTCAAAGAAGGTTTACAAATATGTATGCAAGTTACATTGATAAAGGGGGTAAGTAATGACATTTGAGGAGAATGGAATATCAGTAAGAAATACAAGTGGGCAAGAAAAAACGCAATGCCCAAAATGTTCACATACAAGAAGAAAGGGTTCTGATCCTTGCCTATCAGTAAATATAGATGAGGGTGTATGGCATTGCCATCATTGTGGTTGGAAAGGTTCATTGAATAAAAAGTTAAGTAACTTAACAATTCCAAAACCAATTGTAAAACCCGATCCACCAAAAACAGAATTACCTGAACAAGTTTACAAATGGTTTGAAGATCGTGGTATATCAGATACTGTGGTAGATGCTGAGAAGATCGGATACAATAATAGATGGATTCAGTTTCCTTTTTATAAAGATGGAGAAGTGGTTAATATTAAATCAAGAACGGCAGATAAAAAGTTTAGGCAATCTAAAAATGCTGAGAAATGTTTTTATAGATTTGATCATATGAAAGGTATGGAAACTATCATTATAACTGAAGGAGAGATGGATGCTTTGTCTTTAGTTCAAGCAGGATTTACTAATGTTGTAAGTGTTCCCGATGGTGCTACTGCTCCAAACTCTAAACCAAGTGACCTAAAGTTTAGCTATTTGTTATCAGCAGAAGAACATTTAATGAATGCTAATACTGTTATATTATGCACTGATAATGATGGAGCAGGAAAACATCTTAGAGATGAATTATCAAGGCGTATAGGTAGAGAGAAATGTTATCGAGTTACATACCCCGAAGATTGTAAGGATATGAATGAGGTCTTGGTTAAGCATGGAGAGGAGTGTATATTAGATATAGTTAGTAATACGCATCCCTACCCTATTGAGGGTGTAGTTACTATAGAAGATATTGAAGATGATGCTATTGACTTACTTGAAAATCCCGAACACCTTGGTTTATCTACTGGTTGGGTTGCTTTAGATGGCACATATAGAGTTAGTCCATCTGAACTTACAGTTGTTACTGGTGTACCTAACATGGGTAAATCTGAGTGGTTGGATGCCCTAATGATTAATATGGTACAACATCACTCTTGGAAGTTCGGCGTATTTTCAGCAGAAAACTTTCCAGTAAAACACCATTTATTAAAATTAGTTAGTAAATTTAATGGTAAACCTTTTTGGGGTGATGATAAAATGGATAGTGTAACTGCGAGAGCAAGTATGAGAGTTATGAATGAACATATAAAGTTTATAGGCACTCAAGAAGATTCTGTTACTATTGAATCTATTCTTGAACAGGCTAAGATATTAAACTATAGATATGGTCTAAATGGTCTAGTTATTGATCCATGGAATACATTAGAACACAAGTACAGGAAAGGAGAGAATGAGACTAATTATGTATCTAGGGTATTAGCACAGATGAATGCTTTTGCTAAAGTTAATGAGATACATATTTGGCTTGTGGCTCATCCTAGAAAGATGGAAAACGATCTGAATGGAAAGGTGCAAGTGCCAACATTATATTCCATAGCTGGTTCTGCGAATTTTTTCAACAAGGCAGACAATGGTATAACTATACATAGACATAAAAGTGATGACCATGACTATGTTGGAGTTCATGTGCAAAAGGTTCGTTTTCAATATAAGAATGGTAAACCAAACAAAGCTAAATTAAGCTACGATATAAGGAGTGGTAGATATGGAGAATACTTTGAAGAAGTTAAAGAAAATCTATTTGGATAAGGTATATGCAATGCCTGAAGATGCAGGAACAAATATGGACTATGGAATCCGTAAGATGGCTCAAAGAAATCAAGAAGAGTTTGATAAGGTATGGATTAAGCATAGAGAAGGAAAAGCTACATTCAAAGAATGGGAAACGGCTTTAGATAAATGGTTAAACTCGGAGTTAGTATGAATTGTCCATATTGCCTATCAAAGCTAATTTGGACTAGTGATTTCGATTATGAAGATTGTAATTTACAAGGGCAAGGCGTTGTCACTATGTATCATTGTCCCTCTTATAGTTGCGATACAGAAATAGAAGTACATCATACAATTACAAAAAAAGAAGAGGACTAAAATGAAAGTTAAAAGATATATTGTAACACCTGACAAACATTTTCCGTTAGCTGATATGAAAGCTATAAGTGTTGTTTGTCAAGCAATTGAGATTATAAAACCAGATGGTTATATTGATCTGGGTGACACAGGGGAATGGGCAAGTGTTTCAAGGTTTCAATATAAGAATAAAAAACAACCACCACTTGAAATCCAATTGCCTATTATATGTAAAGAAGTAGAAGAAGTAAATAAAGGCATGGATATTATTGATGAATCTTTAAACAGGGCTAAAGTAAAAGATAGACATTTTGTTCAGGGTAACCATGAAGAATGGTTGAATAATTTTGTAGAAGAACATCCTTATTTAGCTAAAGATTTTCTTGTACCTAATGCACTTAAACTAAAAAAGAGAGGTTACAAATTTCACAAACTTGGTAAAATGCTCAAAATCGGAAAACTCAACTTTTATCATGGACATCATTATGCTAGTGTTCATCATGCTCGTAATCATCTCATACGTCTTGGGGGCAATGTTATGTATGGACATCATCACGACATACAACAATCTAGCGTCACTCATATAGATGGAGTTAAATCAGCTTGGTCTATTGGTTGCTTAAAAGACATGGGTTCTGAGGCTAATGGATGGTTAGGGAATAAGCAACATAATTGGCAACACGCTTTTGCTATTGTAGATTTTTACCACTCAGGGTTTTTTACTGTTCATGTGGTTCAAATTGTGAATGGCAGGACTTCTTTATGGGGACAAGTCATCAAAGGATAGCACTTGAATCTTATAATAAGGATAGTTAATTTCAAATAAGAAATGAGGTACATATGTTTACACAAGGTCGATTTAAAGTAGAGTTTCCAGAGTCAATGTCTCAAGAAGACATACTTAAAATACAAGAGCAATTGATACGTTTATTAGAGCGTAATCAATGCAAGGTGACTAGAAAAGATGAATCGTGAAGTCTACTGGGGTACAATTTGTTGGGATGGTTATGACGAACATACCGAAGGAGAATATACCATCACAAGGTATAGTCTTGCTGATCTACTGGAAGGAATAGAATATTATATGGAATATTTTAAAGAAAGGTATCCTTATGTAGAATCTGCCTCTAGAGACATAGATAATATAGAAACAGACATTACCATCATTGCACAAGAATTTATTAAAAACAAAACAGAGGAAATAAATGGAAAACAATACGTTTAAACTAAACTCAGAAGATCGACATAATATTGAGTTAATGTACGATGAGCCAAAAATAGGTACAAACACTTATGGTGCATACTACCTTTATGGAGTAAAGAAAAACAAGCAAGATATGAGTTTCTTTGCTACAGCCAATTTGCATGAAAAGTTGTCTGATTGGGGTAAGGGATCAAAGCTAACTATTGTTAGAGATGAGTATGCCCCTAATAAGTTTGGTTATAATCTAGAAGTAGTAAGTGGTAATCGTAAAGGTAAAGTAAGCCCTGCACCTCAAGCTAGTTCTAATGATTCTATAGATAACAGGACTCACGATATCCATAAGCAAGTATGCTTAAAGTTGGCAGTAGATTTGTTAGGTGAAGTTAAAGGTGTAATAACAGATGCTCAGTTAATTATGGTTGATGCTAATATGAACCATCTACTTAATGTACTGGAAAATACAAGTAGTCAAAAAGTAGATGCTGAGAGTGTTGTAGTTGATAGTAATAGTGAAGAAGATTTTCCCTTCTAAATGAAAAAAGCCTTATCTAAAAAACTCGATACTGCTTGGTCTAAAAAAGTTCGTGAATATGGGATGTGTGAAGTCTGCCATAAGACCTCAAGACTTAATGCCCATCATTTTTATTCACGAGCAATTAGAGCAGTTCGCTGGGATATAGATAATGGTTTTTGTCTCTGTGTTGGATGCCATGTGTTCTCCTCCTCTTTCTCTGCCCATAAAACCCCTGCTGAATTTGTAGAATGGGCAATTGAAAAGCGTGGCATCCAATGGTACGAAGATTTAAAAGAACGTAAGAATTGTATGACTAAATTTTCAGATTTTGATGTAGATGGGTTATTGGAAATTATTAAAAAAAAAGTTATTTGACTTAACTTTTAAAAAAGGAAAACTATGAAAAAAGATATTAAAAGGTTAAAGGACTTGAGACAGAAGGTTTCAAATATTTGGAGACATACAGAGATGGAGTTAGATGATTTGTCTAGGGCTGGTTTAAAGAAACAATTATTTGCTGTAAGTAGAGATATAAATGATTTAGTTGTAGAGTTAAGTACAGAAATTGAAACATCCAAGGGTTACACTTGTTCTCATTGTGAATCAGATGAAGTGTCTGTTTGTGAGCCTTGCTTGGATGATATGGAAGAAAAGATATAATGCCTTATAATGTGATATACTATTCTTGTCTGACTATCGCACAAAGCGTAGGAAGGAATATTCGCAATCAGTTGAGCCTTAATTGGCTAACTGCGAAAAGAGTGGTAAATGAAACTATTTCTGGGTTGGCGTTTGGAAGTAATATAAGGCATTTGAAAATTAAAATAACAAGGAGTTAATATGATGAGTTACTATCTATGGGAAGTCTTACAAACACAAGCGTTTGATGTTATATTACAAACACTTTATATTGTAGGAATATGGACATTTATTACACTAAGGTTAAACAGAATAGAAGAGAAGTTATCGTGATTATGTTTGATATTGCAGGATGGGTGGCAAATATCCTCATTCTTGGTCTTGGTATATTTTTTTGGGTTATCTCTTTAGGTATACTTGCCTATGTACTAACAGGGTTAATAGATAAAGTTTTGGAGTACAGATATGACAGTTAAGGACTTTATCGAATGGGCAGGAACAATGCAGTTTCAAGAGAATAAGATTATGCTTGAAAAAGGTAAAGAGTATACTGTTTCTAATAATGATAAGTTTAAAAACTTTAAAAGTATTGGAGAAAGAATAAACCTTAATGCTGAAACTGTTGCTCTTGTATATTTATTAAAGCACATGGATTCTATTCGTAATTATGTATTGCATGGCAGAGAATCAAGCGATGAAGATATTATGGGCAGAATACATGATGCAAGAAACTATTTATTATTATTAGGTGGCATAATTGAAGAAAGACGGAACAAGAAAGTATGATTCTATTCAATGGGTTATTGATGCCCTTGATAATGAAATAGTAGAAAAGAAATCAAGAGAAAATCATAAAACAGATGAGATTAGGGCAGATGAGAATTTGTGGTGGTGTCCTGAATGTAAAAAGAAATGGAACTGGTATGAAGGCGAAGTATGGAGTTCCTCAGATGTTAAACTATGGGATGCTAAAGTATGTCCAAATTGCGATTCCCCTGCTTAATTAAAGATGGTAAAATGACTCTTCAGAATAAAGAAGAGTTTAATAACACGATTGCCAAGTTAAGTGGGGATTATTATATAGAGTTGAAAGAAACAGGGGTTCGTTCCTCTCAACAAAATAATTATTATTGGAAGATCGTTAATATACTTGCCGATGATCTAGGTTATACTGAACAGGAAATGCACTCAACACTAAAGAATCACTTCGAGGTGGAGAGTACAAAAACACTCACAACAAAAGAGTTTGCCAAGTTAATAGAACAGATTATAAGATGGTCTGCTATTGACTTGGGAATTGTTATACCTGACCCTAAAACTCTTCAATAAACGATAAGCTAGTATTCCAAACTCTATTAGCAACCTGAGTAAACGATGGTTCGTTATTTAATCTACACCATAAAAAACTATCTGTAGCCGTAGCAGTATCTTTATCGTATTGCATTAGCAATGGAAACATTCCTGAGTGTGTTTTATGAATTAAGTTTGGTACAATCGTATTATTTGTCTGAACTTCTCCTCTACCAAATAATTCATCTGCATATACATCTGTATCATCTAGATAACTAAACCCCATTTCTAAAGTTTTTCTTCCAGATTTATCGTGCTTTCCTACTGATGTACTTCCTGCTATTTCAAATGGTTCTAAGAACCAACTTGCTCCTTTAGTAAAAGTAGAGTGAGTGTAAGTTTGTCCACCAACTGAATTTTGCCTTTTAACCCCATCGAAAATAAACTTCTTTTTTATATCTAGGTCTGGTGAATGGGGAAAAGTATGCATTTCTCCAATTAAAATAGCACCTATTTGAATGTCTGATGCAAAAGTACCAGTATTACTACCACTAGGATCAACTACTATTTTTAAATATTGATTATCGCTTGTAGCACTAAAAGAAGCTAAACTCCAACCATTGGTGCTAAATGTAGTATATCCTGTAAAAAATATATTTACTCCACCATTGTGCGTAGATGCACTCGAACTATTAAATCCTCTAATAACAGTTAGTGTATCTGAGTTAATAGACCTAACATACATCTGCTCACTGTCAACTTTTATAATATCTCCTGCTGAAAATCTACTACCATGACCACTTTCTACAGTAAGGTCTGTCCCCCCAGTATTCGCCATATTTACTTGCAAATTAGTTCCTGTATCGATATCTGATTGTGCATTAGTATTAACAATATCGGTTAAAGTAGATTGTTTAGCAGATGAAAAGTCGGAAGAATCATCTGTTTGGAGACTTATTTTTGCTCCTGCTTGATTTAAATTGTGTCCTAAAATTGCTATAAAATTAGAGTCTTGTGTTGCATCTGTTCCTATAGTAGTATTTATATTTAGTTTAAATCCTACTGAAGCACCTCCACAATCAATAGTTTGCAAATTACTTGGTTTCATATCAAAAAATTCATGTATTGATGATCCCGATAACATACTTGCACCTGAAGATGTAATGTCCGATGTAGCCATTTTACCATTAGATAGTAGCCAGTTGATGTTGTCTATGTATAATTTTGGTGTTGCCGTTCTTTGATAACTCATATTTTCCTCTTAACTAATTGTTCCTATTTCTCTAGCTTTAAATTTTAATACACTTAAAGTTCTTGTTATTGAAGTTACCATAAATGCCACATTAGTAAAAGACTTAGCAAAGATTTTTTCAGGATACATATTAGAAAAATCAATAATGTCTCCAATATCTAAATTAAAAAACTTAGGGTTTATTAAATTTGCACTTACTTCTACTTTAGGTTCTCCATGTATATTATGATAATATGCAAAGAAATCATCATTATTATTGGCATTTTCTACAAGAACTGAGCTTGTGTAAGCATCTATAGTAGGAGCTACATAAGCATCTAAACTAATGTCTGATATATTTTCTTTAGCGTTAATGCCATAATTAGTTCTTGTGGTAGATGAAGATGCTCTTACTCCTGTTTCATATCTTTTTCCTGTAGGGTATTTATTGTAATTAATATCTGATCTAGTTTGTAAATCTTTATAATTTGTAAGCGTTACAGTAGGATTAGATATGTCTGCTTTAGTAATTGTATAATCAGAACTACTATAACTGTTTTTAATATGAATATATTGGGGTTCTGCTGTATTGCCTCTTTTAAATCGAAATATAAATCCACCTTCATATTGTAATTGATTTAAAATGCTTTTAAGTGATTTAACATCCAATAACCAGTACCTAATTAACCAAGCTGATTTACTACTCGCTAAGTCTGTCCACCCATCAATAGTGCTTGTATCAGCCGTTATATCAGCAAATCTATAAAGCATATCTCGATGTGCTTCATGTATTTTTGTAATAGCTAATCCCGTAGAGCCACCATCTACTAATTCCCATCCTGTTGCTGGTAATCCATCTCCACCACAATAAGCAAACTCTATATCTCCTTCTTCACTTACAACCCTTGCTTTTGATGAGACTTCAGTAATTCTTATTTTAGTGTCTGTTGTCCCATTGTATGGAGTAGAAGAATTTACGGCAGTATATCCTATAGCTATTTTTATCGTTTCTGGAAAATTAATATCTAACTCTTCTCCATCATCCCCAATAGAAGCGTAAGTTTTTGTATAAGTAGTTGTCACAAAACCACTTGTAGAAGCAGTTTTTGTTTCTACAAGTTCAAAAGAATCTCCTGTTCCAGTCCAGTCTATATATATCCTAGAACTATATTCACTTGTAGTCAAATTTTGAACTACATGACTTGAACTAAACTTAACTGTTAATACTAAATCTTTGGGTATGCCTTTAGGTTTAGGAAAAATATAATCTATATCTGTATTTGCTTTAACTATAGTTATCCCTTCAGTACCAGAAGATAATGCTTGAGCAAATTGAGCATAGTTTCCTGTATTATTATCTAAAACATCATCTTCATTAGTCCATGCATTATGATGGTCTGTTACTTCCGTTGGTCTATATTTGAACGATCTCGTAAAAGCAGAATCAGTTGTTGAGTAAAAATGATCTGCAAAGCTAGAATTAGTATTAGATATAACATCCCCAAAAGGAATAAAAGTATCTAAATTTTTATCATAAAACGCTAATTCTGCATTAGTAGTAATATCAGCAATACTTGTAGTAAATTGCTCTTCTCCACCCCTCGACTGATGATAGGGGGCAGGAAAATAATCTACACTTGTTAAATCTTGTGTAAACTGAGGTGAAGAATATGTAGTATTTGCGTTTTTTGTATAGTTACCATACTGAATAGGTACATAATTATTTTTTGATGTTTTATTTGTAGGTAATTCAATATTACTAAATGGATTAAATGTTAGCATTTCAATAGTTATTTTATCAGAGTCCCTTGAGATACTAGATACTTTAAAATACCCTATAACATTAGGTGTCTCACTATTAATCATGGACTTAACAGTTACATTTTGATTAATAAAGTATATTGAACCACCAAAAAGTATTTCACTTATTAAACCATCGTTATACTGAAAATCTGGAATAGTTATAGATACATTAGATGTTTTTGCCGTAGAACTACTTAAATTTATAGATTCCCTTATACTGGGCTTGTTTAGTATAGCACCATAATAAAAATTACTAGATACTGTACAATCAGCAAAAGACAATCTTAAAGTAGTGCTACTAGTTCCTGCAATGTCAAATAACCAGTTTTCAACAATACTTGCTACTTTTATCTCATTGCCATAAGCCATTACGCTAAGTCCATCTTTTGTGCTTTTTTAATGGCTGGTATAATTGTATCTATTACTGTTTCATCTACTAATGGGGCAGATATATTTAAAGTAATTCCAGCACCGCCACTTTGATTCATTTGATTAAGTGTTTCTGTGCCTATAGACTCTACAGCATTTCTTGACATTATAAATTCACCTCGCTCTGCTTCAATCATTGTACCACCTTGTGAATGTCTGCGACCACCTATTAAACCACCTTGTTCATACTTTGGTGGTGGCGTAGCTAAAGCTATTCCTTGTTGTATAGTGCCTAATCCTGCGATAGCTAAAGATAGTGGTATATTAGGTAAGGCTTCTGTCATAGCTTGAGCTGTGTCTAAAGTTATTTGAGCGATTGTAGACATTTTTTTCATCATAAAGAGTCTTTTTTCTTCTTTTGCAAACTCTTTTTTGACATTTTTTTCCATTGTTTTTCTTTCTTCAGCAGTACCTTGCTCATAAGAAAGAGAGTCTTTTAACGCCTGTATTTCATTGTCTCTTCGTCTTTCTACATTTTTTTGGTATTCAGACGTAACTAAATCAAACCCTTGTTTAATTTTATTAACTACTTCCATTTCATTAGCTATTCTTTCGTTTTTTTCTTTATCAAAGATAGCTTTTCTTTGTTCAGCAAAATAAGTTTCAGATTCTAGATTATGTTCATTATTAATTAAAAATTGACTCTCTAATATGTCTAATTCTCCTATTTGAAAATCTACACTATCCTTAAATATAGTCTTTCTTGCATTAGATGATAATTTTAACATACTTTCTAAATTTTTTAATCTTAATTTTTCTTTTTCATTTACTTCTACTATAGAGTTAGTATCTTCAGAAGTAGGTGCAGTAGGCACTACATCAACAGAAGGTAGAAATTGAGCATTATAATCTTTGGTAGTTTTTGTTAATACTTTTAGTGCAGTATTCATGTTATAGTAAGCATCTTCAGCCTTATCTAAAATTAAAAAAGGAAATCCCCTTCCAATCATGTCATTATCTAGCAGTTTAGCTTGATCTCTTAATTGAATTAACTGCTGTTCAACACCTAAAGCAGAATCTACATTAATGTTTAATTCTTCAGAATACTTTTCTATCATTTTTTTACTATTTTCTACTGCTAAAGTGTATTCCAATGTAGCACTTTTGTTGTGATTGAATATATCCAACAAAGAAGTTAAATCGTTTAATAAACCAGAAGTTTGAACTGATAATCCACTTATAACTGGAGAAAGAGTATTACCGATTGCTGTAGAAAAATTGGCACTAGATGTAGCTAGTTGATCTAGTTTATCTTGGGTGCTAGGTAATTCATCCCCTAGTTGAGATACTTTTGCTCTAGCAGATTCCATTGTAGCTTCTAAAAATGCTTGTTTTTTCTCAGCATCTGTTAGTTTATCTGTTGTTTTACCTAGTTCTTTTGCATATTTTTTATATGCCTCTTCTGATTTTACAATAATACCAATGTTATCTAACATAAGTCTTGATTGCCTACCTATACCAGTAACTAAAGATTCTACAGAACTAGCAGTATCTCTACCTAATGCTCGACCTAATCTTTGAGCAATATCAAACATTTCAGCCATTTCATCTGAATTTTTACTAACTCCCAACACCATAGCATTATTTGCCTGTTGAAATAAATCAAACTCGTTCATAGTATCGTTTGTTGCTTGTTTTAATTTATTTAACGCTATCCCTGCTCCTTCCCCACTATCAGATAAAGTATTAAATGCAGTCTTCATTGAATCTACCTTCGCTGATTGAGATGCAAATTTTCCCATAGCCCTTATTGCAAAACCTACAGCAAAGTTAAATAGAAGCATTTTTGATCTTAAAACAGCAATAGTTCCACCTAAAATTCTAGTTGTATTAATGGCTTTTTTGTTTGTTTTATTTAATTTCCCTTGTACATCTTTAACTTTTTTACTTTCAGCAACCAGTTTAGCTTGTCCTTTGACTAAAGATTTAGTCGCATCATCTAACCCTTTAATTGCTTTTTCTAGTTTATCTGCATCAACTGCTTTAAAACTAATTTCTACTGTATTTTTATCTGCCATTTTTCATTGCCTTTGCTTTCTGTCTCTCTAATAAATTATTTAGTAAAAAACTCTTTTCAACCCACTTTTTAGGCTGTTCTCCATAAGAGCCATTATATGCAGGCACATTAAAGTTCCTTACATACATAAATCTTGATATATCTTTTTGTGCTTTTTGATCCATAATTACGTTACTACAAGCAAAAAAGGGTAGCTGTGCCATTACCGAACTTGCGATATTGAAACTACTACCCTTTTCATTCTCTTTTTTTGTTTCTGCTATTATTAAGTCGATAACTCCCCAGACATCATCTTTTGATGTAAAGGTTCTTGTTTCATATTTTCCCTCGATTAAGACAGGAATTTGAGCCTTATAGGGGTATGTATGGTACATACAACCCTCACATTGTTTCTCAATTAGGAAGTTACTTTCTAATGTAAGGGATTCTACTCCCCCAAGCGTTGAAACTCTTGAACTGCTAAAGACAACTCATTCTTTTCATTATCGCTAAGTGCTTTGATAAAATCATCATCAGCACCCTTAACACCTTTGCGAATCCAAGCTGTTCTTGCTTTTGCTAAGTTGGTAATAGCCACAATTTCATTACCTTCATATCTCATTTGAGGTAAATCATTACAGAAATCAATATCATCTACTGACATCTCTTTAAGTTCTACTTCTATTCCAGATTTAAGTTTCATAATTATGCCACAATCACTTCTAATAGAGAGTCACTACTCGAATCTGATACTCCCTGCATAATTACATTAACTTTTAAATAATCATCTTCTTGGAAAGATGGTTGTTCGCTAATAAAAGATTTTGCTAAATTAATACCAAAAGTATCAGCACTTCCCCAAGTAGCATGATCAGCTAAATACAATCCTTTAGCTGGAACAGTCTGAGTTCTCCAATTATCTAAAAAATCTATTGTATTTGTGTCGTATTTAACAACGCAATTAGCCATGACTTTAAAATCAGGAATTGATCTTTGATATGCTTCTGGTAATCCATAGTCACTACCAGATACTTTATTGCCTAAAAATATAGCAGGATTTTCTATAGTTAAACCTACTGAATCTAAAATAACATCAGTATCATTAACCATTTTATCATCTGTAAAATGAGATAAGTATCTAAAATTGGTGCTATATGCATTAACTGTACTTGCAGACGATGCTGAAGAAGAAAATGGAGACCTAGTTTGAGCTGTTAAATCAAATGTAAATCTTCCACCATTTTCAGAAGAATTAGCATTTATAGTTAGTGAAGTTATTATACAACCTTTAAGTGTATAAGAAGAATTAAAAGCACTTACTCCCTTAATATGAAAAGCAACAGTATTATGACTACCACTACTTGTTGCTCCATGAAGAAAAGATACAGGAGCATGATTATATAAGACTTTTACAACATTACTGGCGTGTTCTACCCCAGTAGCATTTTCCATTAATATCGGTAGTAATTCTGAGGTTAATACTCCACTTACACTAAATTCATGTACTGCTCCAGCTTCGTGTCTCAGTAAATCTCCTGTATTGACAATTCTACCTTGGCTTCCTGCTCTCTGCTCTGTTATTCTTAAATCATTAATAGTAGGTAAACTAATTGCCTCAACCTCTATTCCTGTAAATGTTGATGGTGCAGTACCTACTGTTGTTTCTTCTGCTATACCAACTGTAAATTCTTTTGGTGAAAACGCTGATGTGTTTGCTGACATTACTTAGACTCCTTTTTTTCTTTTTTTAATGATTTTACTTCTTCTACGAGAGATAGAAGTTTAGTTGGTATAGAATCTACTTCAACTTCCTTACCATTATTTAAATCATAAATAAGCTGTCTATCCATTCCACTAGGCACGCTTTCCAACTTTCCGTTTTTTGCTTTTATCTTCATATCTCTCCCTTGTTACTTTAAGATATATTTCCTAAAAATAAGCCTTTCCATTCCCATCTAATAACATTAAGTCCTTCTATAGTAGATTCAGCTTCTTGTTTTTCATTAATTCTAGCTGTATCGAATCTACCATTAAAAAAGGTGTTATTTTGATTGTTAAAAAAAAGAGCTTCTATATGTGATGCTTGACGAAGTATATGTTCCCAAGTATCTTTTTTTACTGTTTTTTCCTTAAAAGTATATGATACATCTAAGATATATTCTCTAGTCTCACCTACTGCATCATAACTAATTAAATCTGTTCCTATTGGGTTAAGCCTAATAGATTGGCTACCCATGTCTTTAAAATCTCCTGTGTAGACTGGAATACTTCCTGCAAACTCTGCATTTAAGAAAGTACGAATTGTGTCTAAAATCTTTGTTTCCCAAATATTGACAAATGTTATAGGCATTATCTACGAGACATCCTTATAGAATATGGCATCCCTGCATCTAGTGCAGATTCATTCTTGCCAAAAAACTCTATTTCCCATTTATCATTAATGGTTGCTGTATCTGCTGTATCTCCTGCAAAACGAATATCAACTCCACTAGCTAATGTTTGATACTGCCCATTAACAGTATCTACATAGTCTGCATTTTCGCTATTATTCATTCTTTCAGCACCGAGGTTATCTCCATCTTTTAACCATACAGAGTATTTAGCAGTTCCTAAAGCTCCTGCTGTTGTAATCTTAACTCCAATACGATCATAAATATCATGGTATTCTCCTCTTGTGTCTACAATACGGATACTTCCACTTACAGATACTTCTCTGATTACTCCTTTAGCTGAATCACCAGTTACTTGCCAAGATAGTTTCGTACTTCCTTCATTCAACGATAGTATGTTCTTTTCTGACTCTTCAAATAAAGCATCTGATATTTCAGATGTGGGTTGAGATGCACGAATTAAAAAACTACAAGCTAATAAAGCTGTAGTCCTGACTATGATATAGTCGTAGTTACCATCTTGGTCTTTGAATTGTTCTCTAGGCAGTTTGCCATCTAATCTTGAATCTAAATACTTACTAGCATTAGAGATGTAACGAGTTCTTGTGGAATCCCAATCATCTCCAGATTCCATTAACATATCATTAGGGTTAGTAGCACTATTATTGTAATAAACTACATCGTTGGTATCATCATAGAACCATTCACCATTAGAATCGACATCAGTATATGCAGATTGAGCATTACCTAAATTCTCTCCATTAGCAAATAACTGAGTAACTAAACCTACATTGTGTGCTTTGTATCTATTACTAGAGTCTATTACCCATCCATATATAGGAGTCTTTGTATCAAACTCGTCTATGGAAGGGTATATATCTTTTAAATCTCTGTTCGTGCAGTAAGCCATATCTCTCCTAATTTATAACTCAAACCTTTCTTATGCAATAGTTAAGTCAATTAACTTTTAATCTAATATTTCTATATGAACTAAATCCATAAATGTTTGGTCTTTAGTCTCACCATCACTATCCCAATCTCCACCCCATCGAATCTTTAGATTGAGTTGTTTGGCAATCCCTCTAACCATGCCACCCATATAATAAAACCTATTACTCTCTTCCCAGTTAATTGGGTAAGGAGCTAAGTCTACTGCTTTGCCTAGCTGATGATTACTCTTTTTATTGATACCATCAAGCTTACTCTTTCCATCTTTAAAATATTTGTTTTGAGTTTCGGCTGACCTAACTCCTTCAATAATCGTAACATCCATGACTTTGATTAATTCATTTAGTACATTGACTAACCTTGAATCTACACCTTTCAATCTTGCACGACTTCTTTTCCCAAACTTATACATTACTTCTTTTTTTTACCCTTGATTACT
>Ga0307488_10000633_pt1 | contig 29109 bp, 29 predicted proteins | sample SB02metaG_FD_202248 | JGI IMG/M metagenome (GOLD analysis project Ga0307488, IMG submission 202248) | Sea-ice brine microbial communities from Beaufort Sea near Barrow, Alaska, United States - SB 0.2 | ecosystem: Environmental > Aquatic > Marine > Coastal | place: USA: Alaska | collected...
CTAGTGACCTAGTGAGGGCTCTTCATTGTGATGGTGGGTCGTGGGCGGCTCGAACGCCCGACCAATTGGTTAAAAGCCAACTGCTCTACCAACTGAGCTAACGACCCAAATTCTCTGCGGGGCTTGGTAGACTGCGCCCCTTCTTACTTAATTCTTTACTGCCTAACTTTTTACTACCTAACTGTTGATTGCCTCACTATAAAACTCCTAGCTAGGGTCCTCAGTTCATCAACGGTTACCGGTTAATACGGTTTAATATGGTGGGTCGTGGGCGGCTCGAACGCCCGACCAATTGGTTAAAAGCCAACTGCTCTACCAACTGAGCTAACGACCCAAATTCTCTACGGGGCTTGGTAGATTATGCCCCTTAATACGTAGCCTCAACTGCTGACTACGGTGCTACTCAGATGCCATTATAAAAACCACATCTGCACAAATAAAATGGCGGAGGAGGAGAGATTCGAACTCTCGGTGGGCTATTAACCCACGACGGTTTTCAAGACCGTTGCATTCGACCACTCTGCCACCCCTCCGCAGAGAGCGCGTATAGTAAACCATTGAGATTCAGAGTCAAGCACCTACACCCAGACTAACTTAAAAAATGCCAAAAAAACTCAAAAAAAGCCAAAAAAAAGCCAAAAGCTTAAATTATGCCACAGCTTGGGCAGCTTGCGTCTTTAGGCAAAGCAAAGGTTTGCCACTGCATCGTTTTTGCGTCCAATAACAACAGCTTGCCTACTAATGGCTGACCAAACTTAGAAACCACCTTGATGGCCTCCATGGCTTGGGTGGCACCAATAATACCCACCAACGGCGCCATCACACCGCTACTTGCGCAGCTTTGCTCTTGCTCGCCAGTAAATTGCATCAAACAATGGTAACAGGGTGTATTAGGTTGGCGGGGGTCCACGACCGTAACTTGGCCCTCCATCCGCATGGCGGCACCAGAAACCAAAGGTGTTTGGTGTTGTAAACAGGCTTTATTGACAGCCAAACGAGTGCTTAAATTATCACAACAATCTAACACGATATCTGCTTTTTTTACTTCTTCAGACAGAGCGTCACCGTTAAGCCGCTGCTGTAAAACCTTGACCAACACGTCACTATTTAGGGCTGTGATACTGTGGGCAGCTGATGCCACCTTACTTTGGCCGACGTCGGCTTCACCATGAATGATCTGGCGTTGTAAATTGGATGGGTCGACCACATCATCGTCTGCCAGCACTAAAGTGCCTACGCCAGCCGCAGCTAAATAGAGCGCTACAGGACTACCCAAACCTCCTAAACCAATAATCAGCACTCTTGCACTGAGTAGACTTTGCTGCCCTTGGTAATCGAATTCGGGCAACATAATTTGCCGACTGTAACGTTGTAACTGCTCATCGTTCATACATAGTCCTAGACTTTTGGCCTTGCCACTGGCCCAAGGTCACTCGATCTTGGCCATTATAATCTTGCCGTGTCACCACCTGTTCAAAACCCAAACCGGTTAACAGTTTGGCGACCTTTAAAGCTTGGTCATACCCGTGTTCAAAGACCAGCCAACCACCCACTGCCAACAATTGCGCCACCTGTTGAGCAATGGTGTTAATATCTGCCATCCCATGGTCATTGGCGACTAAGGCAGATAAAGGCTCATAGCGCACATCTCCTTGGCTTAAGTGGGGGTCTTGTGCATCAATGTAAGGCGGGTTACTCACCACACAGTGGAGTGGCTTGTGGACATCTTTAACTAAGCCTTGCGCCCAATCACCTTGATAAAAGGTGACTCGTGCTAGGTTACATCTAAGAGCGTTGATTTGGGCTAAGCTGACCGCCTCAGCTGATTGGTCCACACCGACCACGTGCCAATGGGGTTGTTCACTGGCTAGGGCCAGGGCAATAGCGCCACTGCCGGTGCCCAGATCTAACACACTGGCCTGGGCTGGCAAATTTAACTCAAGCACCACTTCCACTAATAGTTCTGTTTCAGGACGGGGGATTAAAGTCGATACATTAACCTGCAGGTCTAAACTCCAAAACCCCTGCCGTCCAATTAAGTGAGCGATGGGTTTACCCAAACAACGCGCCTGCACTAGTAGCCAATAACACTGCCACTGCGCTGGCATTAAAAGTTTTTCTGGCCAAGTATAGAGGCTGGCACTGGTCACAGACAAGACATGACACAATAGCAGTTCTGCGTCCAATCGAGGACTATCCGTGGGTGATGAGCCAGCAACCAGCGCCTGCTTAGCCAGCGCTAAAGCTTGCTCTCGCGTATAGCTTAAAGCCATAGGTTCACTCGAGTCAGGCTTAGCCTTCATTTTCTGCTAACGAGGCCAACAAGTTAGCCTGATGCTCATTACTTAAGGGCTCAATAATACAATTGACATCGCCTTCCATAATGTCCCCCAGCTTATAGAGAGTCAGATTAATGCGATGATCTGTGACTCGACCTTGAGGGTAGTTGTAGGTGCGAATACGCTCCGATCGATCGCCACTACCCACTAAACTCTTGCGTGCGTCAGCCTGCTCTGCGGCGACGACTTCTTGTGCACTAGCCAACAACCTCGAGGCCAGCAATGACATTGCTCTGGCTTTATTCTTATGCTGTGAGCGCTCGTCTTGACACTCCACTACTGTGCCCGATGGCAGGTGAGTAATACGGATAGCAGAATCAGTTTTGTTAACATGCTGACCACCAGCACCAGACGCTCGGAACGTATCAATGCGCAGGTCACCTTTATTAATATCTACATCATCTACCGAATCAACTTCGGGCATCACGGCTACAGTGCAGGCCGACGTGTGAATGCGACCTTGAGATTCTGTTTCTGGCACCCGTTGTACGCGGTGAGCGCCAGACTCAAACTTGAGCCGTGAATACACATCATTACCCACCATGCGCGTGATAATTTCACGATAACCACCATGTTCACCTTCGTTTTGGCTAATAATTTCGACTTTCCAACCCATGTTTTCAGCATACCGAGTGTACATGCGGTATAGGTCTCCAGCAAAAATAGCGGCCTCATCTCCACCAGTGCCTGCGCGGATTTCCACAAAGGTGTTGTGGCCATCATTTGGATCTTTTGGCAACAGTAGTTTTTGTAAGTCTAATTCCAATTCTGCTTGACGCTGCTTGCCATCTAGAATTTCTTCTTCGGCCATGGCCTTCATTTCAGCATCATCTTCGGCAAGCATGAGCTGAGCTTCTTCCATATCGGCTTGCAACTGAACGTATTGCCCGTAGTTTTTTACCACATCTTCAAGCTCTGCATATTCTTTCGAATAGGCACGGAATTTGTCTTGATCCATAATCACTTCGGCCACACCCAAAAGAGCTTCTAGCTCTTCGTAACGGTCCTGCAAGCGTTCTAATTTACTAAGTATTGAGGCTTTCATAAGGTTTTATTCAAATCAAACATGGTTTGCAATAACGCCAGACTTTGCTTGTCTCCTAGCGCACTGGATTTTTTTAGTTGCACTGTAGGTGCGTGCATCATTTTATTGGTCAGGCCTCTGGCAAGACGCTGCATGATTAACTGAGGGTCTTCACCTTTAGCTAATAACGTCATAGCTCGTTCCAACTCGCTGTCGCGCATAGATTCCATGCGTTGTCTGTAGTCCCTAATACTGTCAACTGCATCTAACGAACGCTCAGACTCCAAATAGGCTAGAAGCCCTTCGTCAATCATGACTTCAGCCAATTTCGCAGCCTCTTGTCGAGAGCGCACGCCTTCGTCTATCACATCTTTTAAATCGTCAACGGTATACAAATACACGTCATCTAGCTCGCCAACTTCGGCTTCGATGTCTCGTGGCACTGCGATATCGACCATAAACATGAGCTTGTGCTTGCGTTGCTTGAGGGCTCGCTCTACGGCACCTGTGCCTAATATGGGTAATTGGCTAGCAGTAGACGATATCACGATGTCAGCTGCTGCTAAATAATCTGGAATATCGGCCAGCAAAACGGCTTGAGCATTAAACTCATGTGCCAATTGTTCTGCCCTAGCTAAGGTGCGATTAGCGACAATGATTTTTTTTACACCCGCATCACGCAAATGTCGGGCGACTAGCTCTATGGTCTCACCAGCACCAATGAGCAAGGCTGTTTGATCTTCCAAACTGGCAAAGATTTGCCTCGCCATAGACACCGCTGCAAAGGCCACAGACACTGGATTTTCACCAATAGCCGTGTGGGTGCGTACATACTTGGCCATGTTAAAGGCACTTTGAAACATACGAATTAAATGGCTGGTGGCGGTTTTTTCTTGTCGTGCGACAGAAAAACTAGATTTTAACTGGCCCAATATTTGTGGCTCACCCAACACCATTGAGTCTAAGCCACTGGCGACACGCATCATGTGCTTAACAGCTTGATCAGCCTGCTGAAAATAGCTATGGGGCTGAACTTGATCTAAAGACACCTGGTGAAATTCAGATAACCATTGAGCCACCAAATGATGCGGCTCGCCCGCTTGCATAGCATCCATCGATAGTCTGCCATACACTTCTGTGCGGTTGCAGGTCGAGAGGATGGCTGCTTCTGACACAGGCGTTTGGCTCACTAACTGCTGCAGAGCAGACGCTGTGATTTCTGGCGCAAAGGTTAGCTTTTCGCGCACATCAACAGGGGCCGTGGTGTGATTAATGCCAAATACAAACAAAGTCATGGAGATGGTGTGTAGGTGCCTATATAGTAAAGATATAGTTAAGACATAGCTATTATAGCTACTAAAGTCAATATTATACCTCAAACTTAAGCGCCCCCATAGCTAACTATAGGGCTATATCGACCCCTTTGGGCAGATAGCTGTCGGCTTAGCGTGTAATTTTAGCGACTTTATGTTGGCAACGGTATTGTGCAACGGTTTCTATTTGTTACACTTAATGATTATAGCTTTATCAAAGAAACCTTACTTTGTCGCCACGTTCGTCCCTTATCACTCGCCTCAATTGCGACTGGCTCCAACTACGCTGCCTTGGCATAGGCATCGCTTGCGCCTTGATTATGAGTTGCAGCAACTCGATAAAAAGTAGCTCCCCACTGCCACTCACCCCAACCGAGAGCCTCACCAGTGACAACTTATCCCATCTTTTAATAGGTGAATTTTCCCTACAAAGAGGTGACAGTGAGACGGCGACGCAGCGTTTACTGGCCGTTGCCCAGTCCACCCAAGACTTAGACACAGCCAAGCGCGCCACTTACTTAGCACAATTCTCCCAAAATCCACATTTATTGCAACAAACCAGCCTACTATGGAGCCAGCTCTCACCCCAAGACCCACTTCCTTGGCAATACATGGCCCAGGCAGCAAGCCTAATGGGTCAGTTTAACCAAGCCACACTGGCCTTAGAGCAAGAACTAAAGCGCGGTGGGGGCGCAGGGCTACCCTACATTGCTAGCCTCAGCATCAATGACACGGTCGCCACTCAAGCAAATTTGCAAACCACGCTCCTATCGTGGCTCGACACCTACCCCAACCACAAACAACTACTCTTAGCGCTTGCGCTATTAGCCCAACACTCTGAGCAGTTTGAAACGGCCATTATTTATACCGGTAAAGCGTTGGCGCAGGATACCCATTACCTGCAAGCACAAGTGGTTTATGGAGAGCTATTACTGGCCAGCCAACAAACAGAAGCAGCAGACACTTACTTAAGCCAATTCACCCAACCCTTAAACAAGGCCCCACGGCATTTGATTACTTTGCATGCTCAGGTGCTCACTTTAATGGCCGACTATGAGCAAGCCTACGAATATTTTAATGAGCTTGCCACGCGTTACCCTGAAGACCCCAGCTACAGTTACTCTGCAGGACTTCTAGCTTATGAAAATCATCAATACGCTCTAGTTTACGGTCATCTGCAGCATCTAATCGAACTTGATTCAGACAACCATAGCGCCTATTACTATATGGGCCTAAGCGCCTTACATGAAGATCTACCAGCCCAGGCTGTAGGTTACTTGCAGCAAGTCTCCAAAGGGCCAGATCGTTTAAATGCCCTCACGCTACTGCTAGATTTAGACAGCCCGGAAGCACAACAAAGAATCCCTTATTTTGATCAACTGCGGCACCAGAACCAAGATTTAGCAGCAGACATATTCACCCTAGAAGCCCAGTATTTGCAAGACATAGGCGACACTGACACCGCACTCGCGTCTTACCAAGCTGCGCTGCAACTTTACCCTAATCATATTCACCTGCTTTACAACTATGCCCTTCTCGCCCAGTCCTCGCACCAATTCGACACCACCGAACTGATGTTACAACGCATTATTAAACTAGAACCTGACCACACCAATGCCCTTAATGCACTAGGCTATGCCTATGCCGATCGGGGCGTTAAGTTAGCTGAGGCGGAGGTATTAATTCGTAAAGCTTTAGCTCACGAACCCAATAATGCCGCCATTATTGATAGCCTAGGCTGGGTCAGTTATCGCCTAGGTCACTTACGGCAATCTCTAACCTTGCTGACTAAGGCCTATGATATAATGCCAGCAGCTGAAATAGCCGCCCACTTGGGCGCAGTAAAATGGGCTCTTGGAGACACAAAAGGTGCCTTTGAAACCTGGAACCTCGCCCTCAGTCTAGAACCCGACAACGCCCTCATTAAACAAGCCATATTGGATGCACAAAATGAATTCCAAAGCGAGTAACAGCTTTAACAGCCTCACACGATTAACCTTTTTTGGATTGATTTGTTTAGCCATAGGCGCTTGCAGTAACGCACCCACTAGTCAGGGTCCAACCAGTAACACCCAACCGGCAGCAAGCCATGCCTATGCACCTTTTGCATACAAGCAAGCAGAGCTAGAGAAGCTGGTGCAATGGGATGTAGAGGGCAAATTAGCGGTTTATACCAATGACAAAAACAACTCTGGCTTACTGACTTGGCGTCAAAGGTCAGGCTATTTCGATTTGTTGCTTAACGGGCCCTTAGGAAGCGGTCAGCTTTTTATTGAAGGCACACCCGGTTTTGTTATCGCCACCAGCAGTAAAGGCAAGGTAGAGGCTGAGTCCATTGAGGCTTTGTTTAAAAAAGCCTTTGACTGGCAATTTCCCATGGAACAACTAAGGTACTGGGCCAGAGGCATTGCACACCCAGACACGGCCGCTAAAATGACCTTCAATGCAGAGGGAGAGGCCGCGACCATTGAACAGTCAGGCTGGCAGGTGATATACCATTCTTACAGCAAAGTAACGGGCCTGCCAATGCCCAAAAAAATTGAAATTATTGGCACCGATATACGCCTCGTGCTGGTGTTAAAAAGCTGGTTCAATTTATTCCCATTTCCGCGCCTTAACCCTGATTTCGCAGCCATTCCAAACATGGAGTGAGCAACGAATAATGTTGACATAAGGCGTTGTTTCAGCGAAAATACGCGCCTGAAATTTTTGGGATATCGCCAAGCGGTAAGGCAACGGGTTTTGATCTCGTCATGCGCAGGTTCGAATCCTGCTATCCCAGCCACATTCTCTGACGCAGGCTAAAGTTTGCGTCTTACTATAACTGCAAAAGCATAGGTGCCCAAGGTGTCAAAACTTAAAGTTTTTACCGGTAGTGCTCATCCAGCGTTAGCTCAAATGGTTGTAGACCGTTTAGGTGTGCCCCTAGGTAAAGCTAAAGTATCAACCTTTAGTGATGGCGAATGCGCTATAGAATTGTTGGAAGATGTGCGCGGTAAAGATGTGTTTATCATCCAACCCACCTGTGCACCCACCAACACTAATTTGATGGAACTCATCCTCATGGCAGACGCCATGCGCCGCGCCTCTGCTGCTCGCGTGACTGCCGTGGTGCCTTATTTTGGTTACGCACGCCAAGATCGACGCCCTCGTTCTGCTCGCGTGCCAATTAGCGCTCGCGTAGTGGCCAACATGATGGCGCGCTCTGGCATTGATCGAGTGCTCACTGTTGATTTACACGCCGAACAGATTCAAGGCTTTTTCGATATCCCCGTAGACAACGTGTTTGGTTCTCCTGTGTTGCTGGATGAAATCACCAACCAAGACTACGACCACCCATTGGTTGTTTCTCCAGATGTAGGCGGTGTTGTGCGTGCACGTGCAGTCGCTAAGCAGCTAGATACCGATTTAGCCATTATCGATAAACGACGCGAAAAAGCTAACGAATCCCAAGTCATGCATATTATTGGTGATGTGACAGACCGTACCTGCATTTTGGTTGATGATATGTGTGATACGGCTGGCACCTTATGTAAAGCGGCGGACGCACTCAAAGCTAACGGCGCCAAACGCGTCATAGCCTACGCTACTCATCCAGTGTTATCTGGCCCAGCAGTGGACAATATTATCAATTCGTCACTTGACGAACTCGTTGTCACCGACACTATTCCGCTATCAGCCGCTAGTAAAGCCTGTAGCACCATTCGTCAACTGACCATGGCTGATTTATTAGCTGAGTCTGTACGTCGGGTGTGTAATGAAGAATCCATTAGCGCGATGTTTCGTACCTAGTTTTAGATGACAACATTCGCACTAGTATTAACGGCCTTTAATTAGGCTCTTTTAACCGTCCTACCGTGCACCGGTCGCAAGTGCCCAGGACAATATATAAGGAAAGACAAATGTCTATCTCTCTACATGCTGAAGCCCGTGATGACTTGGGGAAAGGTGCGAGCCGCCGCCTACGTCGTCTATCTGGTGGCACTCCTGCTATCGTCTTTGGTGGTGCCAAGAACAAGAAGCCTCAATCCATCACTTTGGTCCACAAAGACCTTTGGAAGGCATCTGAAACAGCTGGCTTTTATAGCTCTGTGATTACCCTAAACATTGGCGGCAAAGAAGAGCCCGTCATCGTTAAGGACTTACAGCGTCATCCAGCCAAGCAAGAAATTCAACACGTTGACTTCTTGCGCATTACCAAGTCAAACTTGATCCACATTTTGGTGCCTATTAAGTTTATCAACGAAGCTACAGCACCTGCCATTAAGATCGGTGGCGGTACCGTATCTCACGCTCAAAGCGAAGTTGAGATCACTTGCTTGGCTGCTAACTTGCCAGAATTTGTAACTGTAGACATGCAAGATATCGCTATCGGCGGCATTGTGCATCTTTCAGACATTCAACTACCAAAGGGTGTGACTGTTCGCGCTCTGCGCCTAGGTGAAGATCACAACCAAGCGATTGCCACAATTACTGGCGTCAAAGGCAAGTAAAGCTAGCACAGCTTAATTGTTGTTGTAATAAACGCCTTTGTTATTTATTTAGCAAGGGCGTTTTTATTTGGAGTCGCGTGACTATGCCTAACACTACACCTGCAACACCCATCAAACTTATTGTTGGTCTAGGCAATCCTGGCGCCAAATATGAGCAAACTCGACACAATGCAGGCCAAGACTGGCTGACCCAATTAGCCCGTGAAGCTGGCATTAGTTTAACGCCAGAAAAGCGTTTTTTCGGTGACTATGGTCAAGGCCTAATCGCGGGGCATAAAGTGCACCTGCTGATTCCCAATACCTTTATGAATTTAAGTGGTCAGGCCGTACAAGCACTGTGCAACTTTTATAAAATCGACACCCAAAACATTCTCGTAGCCCATGATGAACTGGACCTGCCCCCAGGCACAGCCCGCCTTAAATTAGGTGGTGGCCATGGTGGCCATAATGGTTTGCGAGACATAATCAATAAACGTAGCGGTGACAAAGACTTTCATCGCTTACGCTTAGGCATAGGTCACCCTGGAGATGCCAAGCTAGTGACCAATTATGTATTGAAAAAAGCGTCCCTTGACGAGCGCATCAGCATTACTAACTCAATGGATAAAGCCATTAAAGCCATGCCAGAGGCCATATCTGGGCAATGGCAAAAAGCCATGAACGACCTGCACACAAACTAATCAAGCGGTCTAACTAAAATTACTAGAGGTATCCCATGGGATTCAATTGCGGCATTGTAGGCCTACCTAACGTTGGCAAATCCACTCTGTTTAACGCCCTTACCAAAGCTGGCATTGGCGCTGAAAACTTTCCATTTTGCACCATTGAACCTAATGCAGGCGTAGTGGCTATGCCCGACCCACGTTTAGATGCATTAGCCGCCATCGTTAGTCCAGAGCGCATTTTGCCTACGACCATGGAATTTGTAGACATTGCCGGCTTGGTGGAAGGCGCCTCTAAAGGGGAAGGTTTAGGTAACAAATTTTTAGCTAACATCCGAGAAACAGACGCCATCGCCCACGTTGTGCGCTGCTTTGATGACGATAACGTCATCCACGTGGCTAACCGTATCGACCCAATCGACGACATTGGCATTATCAATATGGAACTGGCCTTGGCCGACTTAGATTCCGTAGAAAAGCAAAAATCCCGTGTCCATCGTGTGGCCCGCACTGGCGACAAAGAAGCCCAAGCCACTATGACATTTTTAGAAAAACTGGCTGGCCCCCTCAGTGAAGGCATTGCCGTGCGCACGCTAGATTTAAATGATGACGAGTTAGAGATGGTGAAAAGCTTTCACCTACTCACCAGCAAACCCACCATGTACATCGCCAATGTGGCCGATGATGGTTTTGAAAACAACCCACACCTTGACGCAGTAAACGCCTTTGCTGCTGCAGAAGGCGCCAAAGTAGTGGCCATTTGTAACCAAATTGAAGCTGAGATTAGCGAACTGGACGATGAAGACAAACGTGAATTCTTGTCTGATATTGGCATGACAGAACCTGGTTTAGACCGTGTCATTCGAGCAGGTTATGAATTACTGAGTTTACAAACTTACTTTACCGCCGGCGTCAAAGAAGTTCGCGCTTGGACCATAAAGCAAAATGCCACAGCACCTCAAGCAGCAGGTGTCATTCACACAGATTTTGAAAAAGGCTTCATCCGTGCCGAAGTCGTCGGTTATGATGATTTTATTGCTGGTAATGGTGAACAAGGGGCCAAAGAAGCGGGTAAGTGGCGCTTAGAAGGCAAAGAATACCGCGTAAAAGACGGTGATGTGGTGCACTTCAGATTTAATGTTTAAAAGCTTTGTTTTTGGGTGTTGACAGCACCCCCAAAACAAGGAATAATTCGCGTCCTTAAGTACAGCCACTGTGCTTAAGAATGATTAAAATGGCTATGTAGCTCAGTTGGTTAGAGCACATCACTCATAATGATGGGGTCACTAGTTCGAATCTAGTCATAGCCACCATTTTGATCATTATGTAAGACATTTCTGGGATATCGCCAAGCGGTAAGGCAACGGGTTTTGATCTCGTCATGCGCAGGTTCGAATCCTGCTATCCCAGCCATTTGTCTTGTTCTCTAGTACTAAGCTAGTATCAAACTAGACCCCAACTAGCACCAAAAAAATCCTTTTATACAAAAACATATTAATGGGCCCTCGGCGCCTGTGAATGGTTTTATCACTATGCGTTTTTTCGATTGCGATTATGCATAAATGTGCCTAAAGTGATAGTTTAATTTATTCCACTTATCCCTAGCGGCATTTAGCATGAACCCTATTGCGCACCAAAAATGGTTAAGCACTTTACTGTTAGCTCTCAGTTGCCTAATGAGTGGTTTAGTTAACGCCAATAGCTTACGCATTGCCTACGACGCAGACCCAGTTTCGTTAGATCCTTACGAACAGCTATCTGGTGGCAGCATGCAGCAGGCTCACTTGCTCTATGACCCTTTGTTGCGCTGGACTACCAATCATCAACTAGAGGGCCGCCTAGCGCCCTCATGGCAGCGTTTAGATAACTTCACCGTGCGCTTTAATCTGCGTCATGGCGTTAAGTTTGTTGGCGGCAACCCATTAACAGCCCTTGATGTTAAGTGGAGCTTACAGCGGGCTAAAACCAGCCCTGACTTTAAAGCGATTTTTCAACCCATCAGTCATGCCCGAGTCATCGACACCCACACCGTCGATTTAATTACTGAGCAGCCCTACGCCCTGCTAGAAAATCTAGCCACCCAGCTATTCGTCATGGACAGTCTTTTTTACCAAGGCTTTGATGAGCAAAACAAAGCCAAGGATGCCATCGAAAAACATGGCCATTCATATGCATCCGAACATGCCTCAGGTACTGGGCCATTTATTGTCACCAAACGCCAACAGGGTATAGAAGTTCAACTCAAAAGGCAGCCCAACTACTGGGACCACGCATCTATGGGCAATGTCAGCCTAATTAACCTCACTCCCATACACGACAACGCCACCCGCAGTGCAGCGCTGCTAGCAGGCGATCTAGACCTCATTGCCCCTGTGGCCCCCATCGACCATTACCGTATTAAGAAACAAGCCGGTATGCATTTGTTTACCCGTGATGGTGCGCGCTTCATAAATATACAAATGAATCAGGTTACCCGTCCAGAATTACGCGACCTTCGGGTGCGCCAGGCCATCATCTATGCCATCAATAACAAAGGCATTGCCAGTAAAATCATGCGTGGCTTCGCCACGCCTGCAGGCCAGCAAAGTCCGCCTGGCTATTTGGGCCACCTGCCAAAGCTACAGCCCAGATTTGACCTAGACCTGGCCAAAAAACTGATGTCTCAAGCGGGTTACAATAAAGGTTTTAGGCTCACCATGATTGCGCCTAACAACCGCTACGTTAATGATGCAAAAATAGCTCAAGCAGTGGTTATTATGTTGGCCAAAATTAATATTGAAGTTGACCTTGTGACCATGCCTAAAGCGCAGTATTGGCAAAAATACGACCAAGGTGGAGCTGATTTAATGATGCTGGGCTGGCATTCAGACACAGAGGATTCAGCCAATTTTAGTGAGTTTTTGGTGATGTGCCGCAATGCGGAAAGTGGCTATGGTAGGTACAACGGCGGCCATTACTGCAACCCTGAAGTAGATCGCCTCGTTAGTGCTAGTGCCAAACAAACCAATAATCTAAAACGCGCTCAGATGCTGCAACAGGTAGAGCAAATTTTGTATCAAGACGCAGCCTTTGTGCCTTTGCACTGGCAACATTTGGCATGGGGTAGTCGCAGCGGTATCGATATCGGCCAAGTACTTACGGTGGGTAACATTCCATATTTGGCTGACCTAGTCATCGACCAGCCATGAACTATTTACCCCAACTAACCCAGCGCTTATTAACCAGCTCCATCACTATCATGCTGGCAGCCTGCGTGAGCTATTGGATTCTCAGTCTTATTAGCCCCAACCATGCTGCTGCCATTTCTTTGGACCAGTACCTTAAGCAGTTATTGCATGGAGATTTTGGCCAATCTCAATTTTATCACTTGCCTAACCTAGATCTCATCCTTGAAAAACTTCCAGCCACCTTTGAATTGGTCATTATTACTAGCCTCATAGTGGCGCTACTCGCACTGCCACTTGGCCTTTATACCGCCATAGAACCACAGCAAAGAGTAGCCCGCGCAGTGATGGCATTTAGCTTATTAGGCATCTCTTTACCCATGTTTTTAACCGGCACCTTAATGGTGTATTTATTTGCAGTACAACTCAACTGGCTGCCTGCATTTGGTCGTGGCGAGATTGTTTGGTTAGGCTCATGGCCCAGCGGACTATTTACAGTGTCTGGCTGGCAGCATATTGTGATGCCCGCCACCGCCGTCAGCCTGACCTTATTACCTTTGTTTTTGCGCCTGATACGGGCCGAACTCATTCAAGTGATGCACAGCAACCCAGTGCGCTTAGCCCAAGCCATGGGCATTACGCCTTGGCGCATCTGGCTGCGGTACGGATTACGTAATGCAACTTTACCCATGATTACTATGGCAAGCTTACAGTTTGGTACCCTTATGGCCTATACCATGGTGGCAGAAACACTGTTTCAATGGCCAGGGGTAGGCAGCTTGTTTATGCAGGGCATTATTCGTGGCGATGGTCCATTAATCGCCGCCTACCTTGTCTTAGTGAGCATTATGTTTTTACTATTTAATAGCCTAACAGACTTAGCTTATGGCCTGTTTAACCCTCACCTAGCACCATGGCGTCAACACACACCATTTATAGGGCAAGACACACCATGAATGCTGCTAAGTACCATGGGCATCATGTTTGGCGACGTTTTAGACGGCAACAGTTATGGCGTCAGTTAAAAGCCAATAAAACCGCTTTTGTGAGTGCCCTCATATTATTAACCTTAGGTTTGCTGGCCCTTTTGACCCCGTGGATCAGTCCCTTTGACCCTACGGATATGCAACAGCAAAATATTATGGATGCGGAACTGCCACCATTTTGGCAACTGGGTAATGACAGCCGCTTCTTGTTGGGCACCGATGGCTTGGGCCGAGATCTCCTAAGCAGTATTTTGTACGGCCTTAAGAACTCACTTTGGGTGGGCTTTTGGGCGGTAATATTACAGTTTATATTAGGCACTAGTTTAGGCCTGTGTGCTGGTTACTTTGGCGGTTGGGCCGACCGTTTGATCATGAGCCTAGCAGACTTCCAACTCACCTTTTCTAGCCTTATGCTAGCCATACTCGTGCTTGCCATCACCCGCGCTGCTATGGGGGCCCACGATTATCATATCTGGTCACCTTGGTTATTGGTGCTGGTACTAGGGCTGGCAGACTGGCCCCAATACGCACGCACCCTTAGGGCAAGCGTATTAGCAGAAAAGCACAAAGACTATATTGCCGCTGCTCAAGTTTTGGGGTATCAGAGTCGGCACATCATGGTATTTCATATTTTACCCAACACCTTGTCACCCTTATTAGTGATTGCCACTTGGCAAATTGCCCATGTCATTTTGGCAGAAGCCGCTTTGTCGTTTTTAAACATTGGTATGCCCTACGCTAACCCTTCTTTAGGTGGTCTAATGGGTGCAGGCTTTGAATATATGCTCAGCGGCGTGTGGTGGATTGCGCTGCTTCCTGGCCTAGCCTTATTAATCCTATTACTGAGTATTAATTTAGTTGCTGATTGGCTGAGAGACGCCCTTGATCCAAAAAATTTGGGGCAAAGGCCATGACTAGCCCATTACTCAAAGTCACAGACCTGCACGTTAATTTTATATCCAGATGGCCCAACGAGCCCAGTGTTGATGTATTACGGGGCGTGTGCTTCGAATTAAACCGCGGTGAGCGCGTGGCTTTAGTTGGCGAAAGTGGCGCTGGCAAGTCTTTGCTGGCCACCAGCATTATTCAATTATTTGATTCGAGTGCCCGTATTCGTCAGGGCGAAGTGGTATTTGAAGGCCAACAACTCACCCAATTAAATCCCAAGCAATTACGCAAAATTCGTGGCCGCCGCATAGGCATGGTGTTTCAGGACCCCATGACGAACCTTAACCCCAGCCTCACCTTAGAGCAGCAGTTGTTGGAATGCATATTGAGCCATCGGCGCATTAGCAGGGCTGAAGCTCGCCTTGTGGCGCTGCATAAGTTACGTCAGGTGCATATCCCTGCGCCAGAAGCGCGCCTGCAACAGTACCCGCATCAGCTGTCTGCTGGTCAAAGGCAAAGGGCCACCATTGCTATGGCCTTAGCATTAGAGCCAACTTTAATTATCGCCGACGAGCCCACCAGTGCCTTAGACGTCACGATGCAGGCCGAAGTGATGAGCCTACTAACTCATTTATGCCATAGTAATGGCGTGGCTTTATTATGGATCACCCATGATTTAAGCCTTGTGGCCCACGCCAGCGACCGGTGCTTAATCATGTATGCAGGTCAAATTGTGGAGCAAGGACCTACCACTGCTCTTATTAATGATGCCCAACACCCCTACACTCAAGGCCTTATCAAAGCCTTGCCACAAATGAGTAAGCCAGGCCAAAGCCTATTTCAAATACCCGGCCAAATGCCTGTTGTAGAAGAATTAGGCCATCACTGTGCTTTTGCCAAACGTTGTGAGTTTGCTCATGAGGTGTGCTGGCAACAGGCGCCAAGCATGCCCCAAGACTCTGGTCATCAAGCCAGCTGCCATTTATTGACAGCATCACAAACACTCGCTGGAGCCAAGCTATGAGCTCTACTCCAGCGTTACTGGAAATCAGTAATTTACACAAAAGTTATCAAGCGCCCAATCAAGCTCATCATTGGTGGCGCAATCCATTAAGCACCTCTGATGCCAACCGGATTCAAGCCATTAACGGTTTGAACCTTTGCATCTCCATTGGTGAAACCTTATGTGTAGTGGGAGAAAGTGGTTGTGGAAAGTCCACTTTGGCGAGTTTAGTGATGGGTTTAGAGCAGCCAGATCAGGGGCATATTAGCTATCAGGGCAAAACCATCAGTGGCCTTAAGCACAAACACCGACAAGAATACCGTCAACGTATGCAAATGGTCTTTCAAGACCCCTACACAGCCCTCAACCCTAGGTTAACGGTGCTACATGCGCTGGTAGAGCCTTTGCTATACCACCAGCCTCAACTCAATCGTCAAAATGCCATTGATCAAGCCATGGCCCAACTGCTAGAAGTGGGTATTGATCCCGCCCTAGCGCAACGGTTTCCCCACCAGTTATCGGGTGGCCAGCGCCAGCGTGTCAATATTGCCCGAGCCTTAATGGTGCAGCCAGAGTTTATTGTGGCTGATGAACCACTATCTGCATTAGACGTGTCTATTCAGGCACAAATACTCAACTTATTGGCCGAACTACAGCAACAGCAACAACTCACCTATTTGATCTTTAGCCATAACTTAGCGGCTGTAGAACACATGGCGGATCGTGTGGCCGTTATGTATGAGGGGCAAATATGTGAAATTGCCAGCCGCGAACAGATTTTTAACCAACCACAGCACCCCTACACTCAAGCGCTTCTGGCGGCATCACCACAGATTTATACAGCCCCTAATAATCGCCAAAAACTGGTAGGTGATGTGCCCAATCGCATTCCTACCCAGCAAGGCTGCAGCCTCCAAGATCGATGTCCTAAGGCCTTCGAAACCTGCCGCCACCAAACCCCAAAAGCAAAAGAAATCAAACCCAAGCACTGGGTTGCCTGCCATCTTGCGCCAAACCTGATCACCCAAACCCAAGTAATCTTAGAACCAAGGAAACTCCCATGACATTTCATATTAACAGCCAATTTGATAGTGGCAACATTGAGGTGATCAATGCTCAAAAAAATCCTATTGAGTTAGCCATACGTCATGATAATCAATCAGACTTCTACCAATGGTTTCACTTTAGTATTAGTGGTGCTAAGCACCAACATGAATTGCAACTAAGCATTACCAACGCCTCGGGTGCAGCTTTTCCTGAAGCTTGGCAGCACTTTCAGGTTGTGGCCTCCTATGACAGAGAAGAGTGGTTTAGGGTTACCACAGGTTATGAAAACGGCTGCCTTGTTTTTAACCATGCCTCAGATCATGACTTAGTTTGGTATAGCTTTTTTACTCCCTACTCTTGGGAACGGCATCAAGATTTAATCGGCTGGGCCCAAACCAGCAACATTTGTGCGGTGAGCACCCTTGGTAACAGTTTAGAGGGTAGGCCTATAAGCCTACTGACGATTGGGGAGCATTTGCCACACAAGCGAAAAATTTGGCTCATTGCTCGTCAACATCCCGGTGAAACCATGGCCGAATTTGCCATTGAAGGGCTATTACACAAACTACTCGATCCAAGTGATGCGTGTGGCCGTAAACTACTTGAAGATGCGGTGTTTTATATTATCCCCAACATGAACCCAGACGGCAGTGTCCGAGGTCACCTGCGGACTAACTCAGTAGGCGTTAATCTAAACCGTGAATGGCAAGATGCCAGCATGGAACGCAGCCCAGAAGTGTTTGTGACACAACAAAAAATGCGAGACACTGGCGTAGACCTATTTATTGATTGCCACGGCGACGAAGAGATACCTTACGTATTTTTAGTGGATAACCAAGGTATTCCAGCCTATGGACCAAGACTTGCTAAACTAGAAGCAGAGTTTAAAAAACAGCTGCTCATCAGCAACCCAGATTACCAAACGGAACATGGCTACGACACAGATTTACCAGGCCAAGCCAACCTTGCGATGGCTAGCTCATCTGTGGGTCAGACCTACAATTGTTTGTCTCTCACCTTGGAGATGCCCTTTATCGATAACTATAATCTACCAGACGCAACCAGTGGTTGGTCTGCACAGCGCAGCAGTGACATGGGTGCAGCCTTATTACCGGCCATGTTAGCTGTTATAAAAGAGCTAAGGTAATACTATGGAATTACGCTGGTTGGATGATTTTTGCGCCCTCGCTAGGACACGGCATTTTTCCCGTGCAGCTGAAGAGCGCCATGTCAGTCAACCAACCTTTAGCCGCCGCATCAAACTGCTAGAAGAAGAGATGGGCGTTATCCTTATGGACCGCAACAGTTTGCCCATGCAATTGACCCCTGCGGGTGAAGTATTTTTACTTTCGTGTGCTGATATTTCTGCACGCCTAAGGCAAACTAAAAATCAATGCCAAGCCGTAGACCAGCAGCAACAAGAAAAAGTCAGCCTCGCTTCTGGCCAATCATTACTACTTAGTTTTTTGCCTCATTGGCGGCAACAGCTGTCTCAACTCGCGGGCCCAGAAGTGGCCATGGAGCAGTGGCTTGATATCAACCTAGCCTCTGGTAATTGGCTTGGTATTGAATATTGTCAGGCCTTGTTAAAAGGACAATGCGACTTACTCATCAGCTATTGGCACCCCGCCATGCAACTTGACGCTGAGTTCAATAGTGATGAGGTTGAGTTTATTGCTCTAGGTCAGGACCAACTGCTACCCGTAAGCGCTAAAAATTCGAATGGTAAGGCCTTATTCAGCCTTTCTGGGCAGGGTTTAAACTCACCTGGACCAATGCCCTACATCTCTTACCAACCACAAACCTTTCTTGCCCAAGTGATTCAAGCCCAAGTACAACCCTTATTTCCTAGCCAACTGGTTGCAGTCAATGAAAATAGCCAAGCCGTCAGCAGTAAAGCATTGATTCAACAGGGGTTCGGTTTAGGTTGGTTACCCAAAGGCTTAATCAAGGCAGAGTTAGAACAGAATTTGCTTTGTATCGCAGGGGGTATCGAATGGCATATTGGCTTAGAGATCCGCCTCTATCGACGCCGCAACAACCCTAGCTTTAAATTAAAGGCCTTATGGGAACTACTAGATAAGACACCGAGTGCGTGAGCCTCGCATTCTATTCATAAGACAGAATGAGGTTTGTGCTAGGCGCATTGGCCTGTATTAAGAAGTGGGAGGCAAAGCATAGGTGCCCATCACTTGCGCCACTGGTTGTTCATCACCGCGGGAATATAACATCACCTCTCCCATCACTAGCAGACGCCCCACTTTAACTAATTTACAATGAGCCACAATGTCTTGATCTGCGGCTGGCTTTTTTAAAAAGTTGATCGACATGTTGCAGGTGACCGCTAACGCCACTAAACCTAATTCACCTAATATCGCAGCATACAAAGCCACGTCTGCTAGGGTCATCATGACTGGACCTGAGACTGTGCCTCCTGGACGCAATTCATCGAAACCTACGGTATGACTGACGATTGCGCTACGTTCGCCAATAGCCTCAACCACACACTTAGATTGGGGAAACTCCCGAGCTAAAAACTCGTTAATCATTTGTTTAGTTGCCACAACAGTACCTCTGAAGTTGCAAAGCCACTCTCGCTTCACATGCGTTGCTTGAGAGCTACACCAAGCCAACCTAGAGGTTTAGTGAGCAGATTTTACTTTGTCTTTAGCGCCTTACTGTGCCTTAAAATGGCATGGGATGCGATCTATGGGCCTTAGCAATATCAGCAAGACATTCAGCACTTAGCTCAACATCAGTGGTTTTTAGAATATGCTCTAGCTGGACATGACTCGTTGCCCCAAAAATCGCAGAACACATAAAGGGCCGAGTGAGGCACCACGCCAGTGACATGTGCACAATGTCGACCCCGTGTTTGGCTGCGATTGCCATATAAGTGTCAACCGCAGGCCAAACACGGTCCGTGGCGCGCCCACCCAAATCAGCCACAAAGGTCTTACGAGATCCAACGGGAGTAGCACTATGTTGATATTTACCGGTCAACAATCCTGCCGCCAAGGGTGAGAAAGCAATCAATCCAACCTCTTCGTTGACGCTGAGTTCAGCCAAGTCCGTGTCATAAAGCCGGCACAAGAGCGAATACTCGTTTTGCATGGTTGCCACTCGCGGCAACCCCCGGTCCTCAGACAAACGCAGCCACTGAGCCGTGCCCCACGCGCTTTCATTAGATAGGCCAAAATGCCTTATATTGCCCTTATCAACTTGTTTTTGCAGGGCTTCCAGACAGTCCTCCATCTGAGCAAGTGTATCAGCCTTATTCTGGGTAGCCGGGTTGTAATCCCAATTTTTGCGAAACATATACGAGCCACGATTGGGCCAATGGAATTGATAAAGATCAATATAATCAGTTTTCAGGCGGCGTAAATTGCCCTCGATAGTCTCGGGTATCGTCTTAGAGGAAATTGCAGCCCCATCGCGCACGTATGAAAGACCTTCACCAGAATGTTTGGTTGCCAAAATATAGTCACCCCTGCGCGACCTATTTTTTGCATTCCAAGTGCCTATGATTTCTTCTGTTCTGCCAGTGGTTTCTTTTGCAAGGGGATTGACGGGGTACATTTCTGCCGTATCAACAAAATTGATCCCATTGGCTAGGGCGCAATCTAATTGTGCATGCCCTTCGGCCTCAGAGGTTTGGGTACCAAAGGTCATCGTACCAAGGCATAATTCAGAAACCATGACGCCAGTAGGTCCCATCGGATTCATTTTCATTGTTGTTGTTCCGTCTAATTTTGTTTGATCGCCAGCGCTTAATTGAAACTGTTAATTAAGCGCTTAGATTGGCAAATTGTAAATCGGTGAAGTCAGCCTGTAGCTCGGTTATCTGAGCCAATGGACTTGTGCCTAGGGTGACCTTAAGACTATGTCTCAGTCACCACAGGGTCATTATTGATAGCGCTTGGATCTAACTTAGCTCGGTTAGCTTTACTCACGTATTTAGGCTTGGAGTGGGAGCTCAACTTAGCATTGGCCTTTTTTATGCGGGCCGTTAGAATTTGGATGCCTTTTTTGCGACGGTTCATATAACTATACCTTGAGTAAACACGCCCATAATAGCAGCTTCGCACGGCTAACCAAACTAGGTTCACAAACAATCTCTGTCTTGCCTACCAAGGCCTTTCGAAGCCAGCGTGTGAACGAGTACCTGCTAGCTTAATTTAGGTGAAAACCTAAGGTGAAAACTAGAGTGCCGTTTAGGGTGCAACCTCAAAGGCGCCAGCAATGGCACCCACCATACTGTCTAAGGCTCCAATGTGAGGTAAAAGTGTAATTTTTTTATCAGGCCATTGAGCTAAAACCTTATCAAGCTCTTCAGGGATATCTCGTACCACGTGGTTACCAGCCGATAGAAAATAAGGCAATACAAGCACTTCTGTGGCGTGATTATTGAACAGCCCTAACAACGCATTTTCAATGGAGGGGGCAGCAAACTCCAAAAAGGCCACATCAACTTGATTGTTAGCCACTCCCAACATCGCTGAGACCTTTATTCCTAGTTGTTTTAATTCTTCATTTGAAGCTTCTCTTCGGCTTCCATGGGCGGCAATTAATAAGTGTTTCATGTGTCTTGTCCAGAGGTGTCAAAGTATGTGACGGTTTAAATAGAGGGGGACTTGAGCAGGTTGTCCAAAGCCGATTTCAAACTAGGAAATTTAAACTCAAAGCCACTTTGTAATAACTTTTGCGGTGCAATTCTCTGGCTATCAAGCAACAAACAAGAGGATTCACCCAGCAACAGCTGTAATATTTTTTTAGGTAATGGAAAAACAGCGACCCTATTAAGGGTTTTGGCTAATGTTTGCGTGAACGCGCTGTTTGTTTGGGCCTCAGGTGCCACCAGGTTGACCGCCCCCAAAACACTCGTGTCTAGCAAAGAAAAATGCATGGCGTTGATGTGATCCTGATAATGAATCCACGACATAAACTGCTTTCCATCGCCAATACGGCCACCTAAACAGCATTTAAACGGCAACAACATTTTACCTAGGGCACCCCCACGGGCCGCTAAAACGATGCCTGTTCTGAGTAAGACAACACGAGTATAAGGCTTTGCCTGCAGGGCAACTTCTTCCCAGCCCAGACACAGCTTGGTGGGGAAATCAGTCACTTCAACGGCAGAGGATTCCGTCAGCACTTCATCGCCGCCATCACCGTAGACGCCGATAGCAGAACCGTTAAGAAACACTGATGGCGGTGTTTGACTCAGGGCAAACAAGTCAACGAGTTGTTGGGTTAATGACCACCGGCTTTGGCAGATAATGTGTTTTTGTTTTGGGCTCCAACGCTTATCAATAATGGGTTCGCCAGCGAGGTTAATCACCGCATCAAAGCCATCTAAAGTCTGTAACTGGTCTAATGAGTCAATAAACTTAACTGCCGCCGGCACCAACGCATTAGCGGCCATTTGGCTGGGTTTAGAACGACTAAGCACAGTAAACTCGTGCTCCTCAAACTGCCTAATAAAGGCTTGGCCAATTAGGCCAGTACCACCTGTCATCAATATTTTCATGGGTTTCCTCAGTTGACCAAGGACACTGTTTGACGCTTAACTAAACTATCAATGCAGTGCTTCAAGTTTTCAAAGACACGTTCTTCTGCTTGCAAATTAGCCAGCACGGGTGCGGTACCACAGAGAAAAAACTGATCATTGTTAAGTAAAAGTTTAGCCATCATGGTTTGATCTAAATCTTTCCATAGGCCATCTTGGTAGAACACTGTAGAAGTCTTTTGGAATTTTTGAACCAACTCACTCGCCGCTGCTACGCTAAATGCATGGGTTAATAAATGCACAGAAAACTTGGCATCAGTGAGTTCTAATGCCATTAACGCCAAACGCCAAATAGGGGTTTGGTTACCCGCCATCAACACCACACTATCGGCATGTTTTTTCTTGGTCACTCTGGCACTTGAGCGAATTAATGCATAACGCACCAACTCACTCTCTGCAAAACCTAGGGCCGCTCCATGATCATCAAGTAAGCTTAGTTCAATAAATAAAGGTTTCAATAAACGATCACTACAGATAGGCGCAGGGTAATTAGCAAAGGATTTGTGTATCAGATGCTCTACTTTACTGACTGAAAACAGTTCGACAGCACCCTTGAGTTCAGCTACGGCGTGTTGCCAGTTACCCATTTCGCTAGCTTGCGCGTCTACGGCAACATCATTTTTTAGCAAGGTTTTAACCTTGCCAATAGGCACACCTCTAGCCACTAAGGTCAAAATTCGTTCGATAGTAACCACATCTTTTTCTGTATAAAGCCGGTGTCCTTTGGGAGTTCTCTGTGGCTTTAGCAGACCATAACGCCGCTCCCAAGCCCTTAGGGTAACCGTATTCACCTGAGTACGAGCACTTAATTCCCGAATAGGAAACTGGCACTCAGATTGTGGATTTTGGTCGGTAGCTGTGATCATGTTAATTTATTTTTACTTTTATACATTGGTTCATAAATACCCTTAAAAAAATAATACTGTACAATTAAATACTTGTACAGTATTATTTTTTGTATAGTTTTTTGAGTAACAATTCACATGCATTCACTCACTGCTGAAGTCGCTATTATTGGTGCGGGCACCGCCGGCTGTTTTATTGCTAGCTTACTAGATGAAGCTGGTATTGACTGCGTGATCATCGAGAAAAGTAGAGGGTTTGGAGGTCGCTGCAGCCGCCGCCGAATCGATAGTGTCCACGGCATCGACCTAGGCGCGCCAGAGTTTTCACTTGGCAAAGTGACCAACCCACTGCTAAAACAAAAAATACAGACCTGGACGACCGCTGGTTATTTAACCACATGGGCCAAAACCATCAGCCGTTTCGATACCTACACTCACCCTAACGAAGCGCTCACATCCCTGTGCGGTAGCCCTTCGATGAGCACTTGGCACCACAATATTGCGGGGCACATTAACATTCTGTCGCAGACCAGAGTGCAACACCTAGAGAAAATAGATGACCACTGGCACCTATTTGATGCAAATCACCAACTGGTTGCCGTCACTAACAAGGTGGTGATTACTTCTCCTCCAGAGCAGGCCATTGATCTGCTCGACACCGTGGGTCGTTTTAATTACTGTTCAACGCTGCCCACTGAAAGTCTTCCCCAATACGTTTGTGCCATTGGTTTTAGCGAGAAACTAAGCTTGAATGCAGATGACTACGAGGGGGGGCATGACACCTTATATAGAGCGGTGCGCGAAAGTAGCAAACCCAACCGAACTTGGCCAGCCTCATTGCAAGACGTTTGGCTTCTGCACAGTTCGCATGGGTGGGCTCACGCACAATGCCACGCAGATAGTGGTGTGGCAGCAACTCAGCTAGCCGAATCCTTCTGTCAGCACTTTGGTATTGAAGCTGAGCCACAACTACTAACCTCTCACTACTGGCGTATGGCGAGGCACAAAAGAGTGGCTCAAGAATACCCTCCGTTTATTTGGGACGACACTCTTCAAGTGGGTTGCTGTAGCGATTGGCTAGGGAGTGGGGGCACAGCTGGCGCATTAAATAGTGCCCTAGCTTTATATCAGCAAATAACGGGCCATTGAGTAATAGACTATGAACAGCCAACAGGCCATAGCCTCTGATAAGGCCAACAGTGACATTGATCAAGCTTCCATACAGATTGGTATCAGCGCCTGCTTGCTAGGCAATGAAGTGCGCCATAATGGTGGCCATACGCAATCAAGACTGTGTCTTGACTTTTTGAGCCAATGTTTTAAATTCACCAGTTTTTGCCCTGAAGTTGCCGCTGGTTTTGGCATTCCAAGACCTGCCATGCGACTTATTGGCGATCCAAGTTCACCAAAATTGGTGTTTAGTAGTAATAGTGCGTTAGATTTAACGGCCCAACTGACTGAAGGGTTTGAGAAAAAGCTGCCTGAAATGGGCCATCTTGATGGCTACATTTTAATGAAGAACTCGCCCAGCTGTGGACTTGAGAGAGTGAAAGTGTACCAGCCCAATGGGCACCCACACCAGATACGCAGCGCCGGTGTGTTTGCCAAAGCATTGAAAGCACAGTATCCACTAATGCCCATCGAAGAAGAAGGTCGACTGCATGACAACAAGTTATTTGACAACTTTCTACTGCGTGTTTATGCCTATCATAACTTTCGTAAAGAGGTCTTGGAACAATCCAGCTTGCACAACCTAATGGTTTTTCACAGCCGGTATAAATACCTTTTAATGGCTCATAATCAAGACCAATGCCGTGCCTTGGGAAGGTTATTAGGGACCCATAAACATGGCTCTGTTGAGACCCTCACTCATACCTACTTTAGGTCTTTTATTGAGGCTCTGTCCAAACCTGCAAGCAGAAAAAATCATACTAATGCTCTATTTCATATTTTAGGGTACCTAAAAGGTAACTTGCCTGCCGTAGCACGAGAGCACATAGTTGAAATTATTCATAACTACAATAAAGGCTTGATACCGCTAACCACACCTTTAACTTTACTTAAGCATCACCTAATTCAACACGGTTCAACGTATATAAAAGATCAACGTTATTTAGAGCCATACCCTGAAAAAATTAGCCCGATGATTCAATACCTTCAGCAAGCCAACCATTAAGGCACCCAGATTATGCATACAATAGTTGAAAAGTTCTGCCTCTACTACAAAGAGTTTAGCCAAGACAGCGTTGCTGGACTTGATGAAATTTACCACCAGAAAATCGTGTTTGAAGACCCTATTGGCAGAGTTGAGGGGCTTAGCAACTTGAAACCCCACTTTAGTAAAATGATGTCTAATGTGAGCTACTGTCGCTTTGCTATCAGCGATGTAGTGAGCAACGAGGGCCAAGCGTTTATTAGCTGGACCATGACCTTTGCCCATCCCAAATTAAACAACTATAAAGAAATTACTGTGATTGGAGTGAGTGAAATTAAGTTTACTGATCGTATTACTTACCACAGAGATTATTTCGACGTTGGGAGTATGTTTTATGAACATGTACCTGTACTGAAAAAGGTGATTGGTGTGCTTAAAAAAAGGTTAGCCGCATGAAGCGCGTGTTAATTACGGGCGCCAGCTCAGGCATTGGTATGCAACTTGCGCAGAGCTATTTAGCAGCAGGCTGGCAGGTGATTGCCTGCGGTCGATCATTAACTAAGCTGCAAGCTGCTATTTCATCAACCAATCCAGCCCTCACCCTATGTATTTTTGATATTACCCAAGCTACTGAGGTCATAGATCAACTGCAGCAAATTAAATCTCTTGATCTTGTCATACTCAATGCGGGGACATGCGAATACATGGACCAGCCCCTGCCATTTGATAGTGCCTTATTTAAACGGGTAATAGACACCAACGTCAATGGTACAGGGTATTGCTTAGAGGGCGTGTTGGGTAATATAAAACAGGGTGGCCAACTGGCCATTGTTAGCTCTTCCGTCACCCTACTGCCGCTTACCCGATCTGAAGCTTATGGAGCATCTAAGGCGGCGTTAGACTATTTAACCCGCACTTTGGCTGTTGACCTTAGCCCACACGGCATTGCTGTTTCACTCATTCGTCCAGGTTTTGTAGATACTGCGTTAACCCAAAAGAATACATTTTCCATGCCCGGTATGATCTCTGGTGAACAGGCCTGCCAGTACATTATGCGTGGGCTTGAAAAAAGAAAATCAGAGATTAATTTTCCAAAGGTATTTTTTCTCATTATGAAAGTATTATCCCTATTACCCAATGCTCTTTGGCGGCGTCTCGCTGTTAAAATGATCAGGACAGGCCCATGATGGCTGCGCAACTTCAACAAAAACGTATCGCTATTATAGGTAGCGGCATATCAGGCCAAACCTGTGGCTACTTGTTAAGCCAGCAGCACCAAGTCACGCTGTTTGAAGCGAACGAGCGTTTGGGTGGACACACAGCAACGATCGATCTTGATATAGAGGATAAAACCCTGGCAGTTGATACGGGTTTTATTGTTTTTAATGATCGTACCTACCCTAATTTCATCAAAATGATGACTCAAATTGGCGTCGCCAGCAAGGCTACTGAAATGAGTTTTAGTGTGCATAATCAAGCCACTGGCATGGAGTATAATGGGCATAGCCTAAATACTCTTTTTGCTCAGCGACGCAATTTATTAAAGCCCCGCTTTTATTACTTTATTATAGAAATACTGCGCTTTAATAGACTCTCTAAAAAAGCTAACGAGGCAAGCCAAGACAATCAAGGAAGCTTAGGCGAATTTCTTGATCAACATGGTTTTAGTGATTATTTTGCCACTCACTATGTACTGGCCATGACGGCTGCTATTTGGTCAGCGTCTATTGATAGCTGTAGAGATTTTCCATTGCAATTTTTTCTCAGCTTTTTAAGCAATCATGGTCTACTCGACATTGCCAACCGGCCACAATGGTATGTGATTGAAGGTGGCTCACGTAGTTACATACCCGGATTAACCCAGTCGATTCAAGACATTCGTCTCAACTGCGCAGTCGCATCGGTCAAGCGCTGTGAGGGCTACGTTGAAATCACCAGCCAAAACAAAACTGAACAGTTTGATGAGGTTATTTTTGCCTGCCACTCCGACCAAGCACTGGCTCTATTAAACGACCCTAGCGAGGCAGAAACACAGGTACTTGGAGCCATTAAATACCGCGCCAACGAAGTGGTACTGCATACGGATAACCAACTACTACCTAAGCGTAAAAAGGCCTATGCCAGCTGGAACTACTGCATCGACCCACAAGTAGATGGGTTACCCACATTAACTTACAATATGAATATTTTACAGGGCCTCAAAACTGAGCAAGACCTGTGTGTCACGCTTAACCAAACCCAGCGCATCGACCCCAAACTCATTTTGCGCAGTTTTACATACGCACATCCAGTTTTCACCCTCGAGTCTATTGCTGCACAACAACAAAGGCATACCATTTGTGGCACGCATTCAACTCACTTTTGCGGTGCCTATTGGTATAATGGGTTTCACGAAGATGGGGTGAGAAGTGCGCTAGATGTATGCCAGCGCTTTGGCATCACGCTTGACACCGCCCACACCTCCGATGCGGCCGCACCTCAAGGCCTAGCCCATGGGTAATGCTCAGGCACAGACGCAAACGGCTAATAGTAAGCCGATAAAATCCACTTTAAAGAGTGCATTTTATATTGGTCACGTATTCCATAAGCGCCTGTTGCCAAAAGAGCATGCATTCACCTACCCTTTGTATATGAATTTTTTAGATCTTGATGAAGTTACATCATTAGCTCAACGCTACTGGTGGTTTTCATCCCAACGATGGGCACCTTTGCAGTTTAAGGTATCAGATTATTTCAGACACGAAGCACTGCCCCAGAGTGAGTCACCAGCTGACAGTGGGGTCTTGTTAAAAACCCAAGCCATTGCTATAGCACAATCCTTGGGCGCCCAAGTGGGTGACATCAATCGGGTATGCGTTTTGGCTCAATTACGCTGCTTTGGCATTTACTTTAGCCCCATTAATTTTTTCTTTTTGTATGCCAATGAGACCGCCAAATACCTTGTGGCAGAAGTGAGCAATACCCCTTGGAACCAAAGCCATTGTTACTTAATTGATTTGATCGCACCCACACCCACGGAAAAAGCATTTCATGTATCGCCTTTTATGGATTTAGACATGGAATACCGTTGGCAAGTTAGGGCGCCCGCGGCAAACACTCACATTACTATACAAAGTTGGCGTCAACAGCACCTGTTTACAGCATCTTTTTCTGCAACCCGTTTTGAAATTAATAGCAAAAAAATAACAGCTGTGTTTTTACGCTGGCCCATCGTCTCTCTAAGCATTATCAAGGCTATTTACTGGCAAGCACTTAAGTTGTATTTAAAACGCATCCCCTTCGTGCCTTACCCAAGCAAAAAAACCGAATCATCTACCTCATCGATTAAACATCCCAATACAAAGAGCAAAACATGACCATACCTTACACCAAAGATATTGAGAAAATGAAAAAGCCCTCGTTTAGTAAAAGAATCGTATTTTCATTACTCAAAAAACTCATTGACGGCCACATTCGGTTAATTGAGGGCGGTCACGAGTTAGAGTTTGGTAACAGTGATGCCAATATTAAAGCCACCATTACCATTCACGACCAAAAAGCCTACTCCCGTATCTTGTGGGGTGGCAGCATTGGTGCCGGTGAGGCCTACGTGGAAGGTTTGTGGAGCAGTGATAACCTCGT
>Ga0307488_10000634_pt1 | contig 29092 bp, 26 predicted proteins | sample SB02metaG_FD_202248 | JGI IMG/M metagenome (GOLD analysis project Ga0307488, IMG submission 202248) | Sea-ice brine microbial communities from Beaufort Sea near Barrow, Alaska, United States - SB 0.2 | ecosystem: Environmental > Aquatic > Marine > Coastal | place: USA: Alaska | collected...
GGAATCCACATCAAGCTCGTCTAGCAATGCAACAAATACATCATTAGTTGGAGAAAAAAAAGTGAAAGGTGACGGAGGTTTGGATTGAGTTTGTACTATTTTATTTCCAATCTAATTAGTATCGGAATTATATTTTAGATGAGGATAAAATTCATGCACAAATACAAGTGAATAAAACCAAACCAAAAAAAACAAAATCACTTGCAGAAAAAAATGCAGGATATGATGGAACACGCAGAGCAACAAAAACAAACGCCACAAAAGCAAAAAAAAATAAACCAAAAGATATTAATCAAAAGAGCCTCTGAAATTTCAGAGGCTCTTTTTGGCTAAAAAATCTAATCAATAAAAAACAATTATCTTTATTTTGTTGTAATAATACTATTAAGAATAAATATTATTTCTACCTCAGTTTTTTCCATCTTCTAACTAAATGCAACTAAGGATAGTTATACAAAATTGAATTTCTTATTATAAATTAGGAATCATTACTTTGTTTATCACATGGATCACTCCATTTCCTGCTTGAACGTCTACAGCGATAATTCCTATGTCAGAAGCACCAGAACCATCTGTAATATTTGCTTTGTTACCATCAGTGCCTGGCAATGTAATAGTAATATCATCTCCTTGTAATGTTGGGGCAGTTGTATCACCAGGGTTAGTTAGGTCACCCGAAGTTATGTTAGCTTCGCTGATGACATGGTGCAACAGAACTTGAGTTAAAACGGTTTCTCCTGGTATGGCATCTAAAGCAGCAAAAGCATCATTTGTTGGAGCAAATACTGTAAAATTAGGATTGATTCCATCCACAGGATTTCCTGATTCAGTTCTTGAAAGGATACTTACAAAATCAGTGTTTGGTGTTAACTCGGTTAAAGCTGACACTAAAGTTGAGAAATTTGGATCTGCAGCAGCAAATGTTACTACCGTAGGGATGTCAATTACAGTATCAACTCCATGGATTACTCCGTTTGTTCCAACGACATCTGCTTGAAAAACAGAAGAAATTCCATTAAATTTAACACCATCAGAAGTATTAAAGTATATGCTCATTGCATTATCACCTGCTCCCGTAGCTCCAGTGTTCGCGTAACCAGCACCGGTTGATATTAAGTCTGCTGATTTAATCGATGAACCTACAATAACATGATTTAATAAAATTTGAGATAATACCGCAGTATCTACACCTCCCAATGGAGCTCCATCTAAGAATGTTGCAAATGCCTCATTATCTGGTGCTAAAACTGTAAAAGGACCATCTCCTCGTAAAACATTTACTAAACCACCATCCGCAGCGCCTAAGGCAGTCACTAAACTAGAAAATGCACCCGAATTCGCAATAGCATGGTCAACAATATCTGGTAAACCGATAACAGCATCTATGATATGTATGGTTCCATTTGAAGCGTCTATATCTGCAGTACTTACTGAAGCCGCATTGTTAAACCTTACACCATTCGAAGTATTAAAATAGATACTAATGTTGTCACCATCTGCATTTTTTGCACTTCCGGAAGCATAACCTGCGCCTAGAGACACTAGATCACTGGAAGTAATATCAGCCATAATAACATGGTTTAATAAAACTTGAGTCAACACATCAGAAGGTACATCGTCTAATGAGTCAAAGTCATTTGCATTTAAAAAGGCAGTAAAAGCTGCATTTGTTGGTGCTAGTACCGTAAAAGGTCCATCACCTTGCAATACATTTACTAAATCACCATCAGCAGCAGATAAAGCAGCTACAAGTGCAGTTAACTCGGGTGTTTCTAAAGCTATTTCAACAATATTTTTTTGTGGTGGTACTACCACATTGTTGTCATCATCATCGTTGCACCCATAGATTCCTAATACCAGAAAAGCAACTACAAGAGTTTTGGTGAATTTTGCAATAAATTTCATATTAATAAGTTTTTAATTATCAGATAAAATTAGGTGGTAAGGAGCTGTCACTTTGTTTAATCTTTGTTAAAAATTAGTCAACAAAATGTTAAATTTTTGCTATTCAGTCTATTACACTCTCAAAAAGCAATAAGTATCGAGCATATTATACATTTCATCAGGGCTTGGAAAAAGCAGAACAACAAAAAAATAAGAAAATAACAAACTTGTTTTAACAGTTTTTAAAAAAAGCTCGGATCTATTCCGGCTCTTTTTAATGAAATAGATTTTATATTTGGTTCAAAGAAAAACTCACATACTAAAATGAAAATTAGTATGTTTATATAACAACTTGGAATTGATAAAACGATTATTATAAAACCTACAATATGAAAAAGATATTTTTACTATTTTTTAGTCTGACCTTATTAACCTCTTGTAGTAAAGATGATGAGAACACAAACACCGGACCCGATCCTATTTTGGGGGTTTGGTTTGTGGCTGAAATCAATAACACAGGTGCCTTAAATCTTCAGGTTAATGATTGTAATAGACAATCATTTATCAATTTTAAGATGGATTCCAAAGCAGATTCAGAAGTACATGCTGAAGAAGGCGGGGAATGCAATGTGACTAATTCTGAAAATGATGAATGGAGTAATCTTTCTAATTCTAAGTACAGATTTGTAATTCCTTTTGAAGGAATAGGTTCTCAATCTGGAAGAGTCGAATTTAATGGAAGTACAGGATTTACATTCTATCCAGATTTTCTTGCCAGCCAGAACACGAATGTAGTATTTGAAAAACGATAAGTTTTTTCCTTATAAAATGATTGAAGGGTAGTTTTTACTACCCTTTTTTATTTCGTAATTTTGCCCTCGGTAATCCGACAATTCTAAGACTTAATAAATCTCGGAATTACCGAAGTGATTGAAGTTATAGTATGAAAAAAGTAGTTGTAGGATTATCTGGGGGTGTAGATTCCAGTGTTACCGCATATTTATTACAGCAGCAAGGATACGAAGTTATCGGTTTGTTCATGAAGAACTGGCACGATGATTCCGTGACTATTTCTGATGATTGTCCATGGTTGGATGATAGTAATGATGCCATGTTGGTTGCAGAGAAATTAGGGATCCCTTTCCAAACAGTAGATCTTAGTGAAGAATATAAGGAACGTATAGTAGATTATATGTTTCGGGAATATGAGTTAGGGCGAACCCCAAACCCGGATGTGCTTTGCAATAGAGAAATAAAATTCGATGTTTTCATGAAGATCGCCCTTTCCTTAGGAGCCGATTATGTAGCAACAGGACATTATTGCAGAAAAGGAATTCTTGAGAAAGATGGTGAAACCATATATCAACTCTTAGCAGGAAAAGATGATAATAAAGATCAGTCTTATTTCTTATGCCAGCTAACTCAGGAACAGCTTTCTAAAACCTTATTTCCAATAGGAGAATTAGTAAAACCGGAAGTTCGCAGAATCGCAGCCGAGCAAGAGCTGATCACTGCCGATAAAAAAGATTCTCAAGGCCTTTGTTTTATTGGAAAGGTAAGATTGCCGGAATTTCTTCAGCAAAAACTGAAACCAAAAGAAGGAGTAATTATAGAAATAGATTCCAATAAAGAGCAGTATCAAAAAAAACCTGTACAGTTCAACTCTAAAATGGAGGAATTGGAACAACTTTCCCGGAAATTTCAATATGAATTAACAGACGGAAAAGTTGTTGGAAAACATCAGGGAGCACACTATTTCACGAAAGGACAACGTAAAGGACTTGCTGTAGGTGGAACGCCAGAACCTTTATTTGTTATAGATACAGATGTTAACGAGAACATTATCTATACAGGTCAGGGGAAAAAACATCCGGGATTATATAGAAAAGCATTACTTGTAACAAATAATGAAGTTCATTGGGTACGGCAAGATCTTGCGATCCCTAATGGCTCTGAGCTAAAAGTACAGGCCCGAATTAGATATAGACAGGAATTACAGGAGGCTAGCTTGCATCAAACAGAAAACGGCCTCTATGTGCTTTTTAATAAAGCCCAATCGGCAATTACAGAGGGACAATTCGTTGCCTGGTATCTGGAAGATGAACTTATAGGCTCTGGAGTGATTTCTTAATTTAAGTAGTAATAAGTTCTGGTTAAAATAATTGCTATAAAGTTTCGTAATGTGTTAAACAACGTCATTCTGTCCCGACGCTTCGGGAGTATCAGAATCTAATTACACTAAGAATCAATAGAGTAGATTGAGACCCTGAAATAAATTCAGGGTGACGAAAGAACTGTAGGACAAAACGGATATACAAATAAAGTTAAATCTGGTAGAGATAATCCTAGAAATTTAATAACATTGAATCATAAAAACATGCAGAATAGAATTACCGAACTCTTCAATATAAAATATCCAATAATTCAAGCTGGTATGATCTGGGCAAGTGGATGGAAACTTGCAAGTACCGTTAGTAACAGTGGAGGATTAGGAATAATTGGGGCTGGTTCTATGTACCCGGAAATTCTAAGAGAGCATATTCAGAAATGTAAAAAAGCTACGAACAAGCCTTTCGCAGTCAATGTTCCTATGCTATATCCGGATGTCGATAAGGTCATGGAGATCATTATTGAAGAAGGAGTTCAAATAGTTTTCACCTCTGCAGGAAATCCAAAAATATGGACTAAGCATTTACAAAGTCATGGAATTAAAGTAGTTCATGTGGTTAGTAGTGTGAAATTTGCATTAAAATCTCAAGAAGCGGGAGTAGATGCAGTGGTTGCTGAAGGTTTTGAAGCCGGAGGTCATAATGGAAGAGACGAGACCACTACCTTTACCTTGATCCCGATGGTTAAAGAACAAATAAAGATCCCACTAATAGCAGCCGGAGGAATTGCCACCGGAAGAGGAATGCTTGCGGCAATGGTTCTGGGAGCCGATGCCGTGCAAATAGGCTCACGATTCGTTACTAGTAATGAATCATCTTCTCATATCAACTTCAAAAATAAGGTGGTTGAAGCAAAAGAAGGAGATACTCAATTAACATTGAAAGAGTTGGCACCAGTAAGATTGATGAAGAACAAATTCTTTTTTGAGATACAAAGTCTATATCAGAAAGCCCCAACAAAAGAGGAACTTATCGACCTCTTAGGTCGTGCACGTGCCAAAAAAGGGATGTTCGAGGGTGATATGGAAGATGGTGAATTAGAAATAGGCCAAATCGCAGGATTGATACATGAAATTAAACCAGCAGCAGAAATTGTTCAGGAGATTGTAAAAGAATTTGAAGCGGCTAAGCAGCAAGTAGCAAGCTTTTAGTTGATATAAGCCTGGAATTTATCTAATTCCTGTTTCACAAATTGCTGCCATCTAAGTTCGGCTTCTACATTTATACTGTGAACGGATTCTTTATCAAAGGCAGTTTGCATAGCACTGCGCTCTTTAATTATTTTTTCGTAGAGTTTATTTAGATCTTCTCTGGAATCCTTATTCAGTTTTGAAGCATCCACATTTGCCAGGAGTTTTCTCAATTTACGAGCGTGCAATTCGGAGATATCGAAATGCAGTTGTTCATGTTTCAGTAAATGATCATTTTTTGAATCTGCCTGCACCCAGCTAAGTTCCGGATAAAAGAAGGTTTCTACATGGTAGTCTAATTCCATACTTTGGGAAGTCCCTTTTAAACCCCAGGAATAAGAAAGCCCTGTATTAGTATTTGCATGAAAAAGTGTTTCTTCAAGAGGAACTCCTTGAAAATCTTCCCATGTTAAACGAGTTTCCATTTTCCAGAGAATTTTAGAATTTTCAGATTGAGCTTGCACAAATCCTAAAAAGCTTAAAAACAATATGGAAAAGAAAGTCCTCAATAGTTAATATATAAATGTGATATTCTTCACTATATCTGGATGAATACTTTGAATTACAGGACATGTCTTAGCAACATTCTCAAGGAAGGCCTTATCCTTATCTGTTAGTTCTCCATTCATATTCATTAGAACATCTATTTTAGAAATTCTACGCGGATTAGCTTCCATATGTTTTGTCACCTCTGCGAAAGTTCCTTTAATATCTAAATTATTCTCCTTGGCTTTAATTCCCATGGTAGTGATCATGCAAGAAGCCAAAGCAGTTGCTACAGTATCTGTGGGAGAAAAAGCTTCGCCTTTCCCCTTATTATCCAAGGGCGCATCGGTTATAAACTTAGATTTGCTTTGAATATGCTCACATTCGGTTCGGAGATCTCCTTTATATGTTACTCTTGAAGTCATGATTTCTTATTTGGCAACACTTAAGGTAAGGTCTTTATTTAGTTGCATAATATAAATGGCATCGTTAAAAAACCCACCATTGGTTTTATGTTTATAAAGGAATTTATTTTCCACATATTCTGTAATAATATTGGCTTTTACAGATTCTTCCATGGTTCCCATCGCTGCAAGTCGAAGTAAAACATCTAAAGTAAGATCGTATCCACGAACAGTATATTTATTGGGAATATATCCATTTTTAGACTTGTAAGCTTCAACAAAACTATCGGTAACACTTTCATCAAATTCCTTGTATTCTGAAGGAAAATGGAAACGTAATTCTCCTAAATTTTCGTTAGTAACTACATCATCACTTTCAAAAGCGCTATTTCTATTTGTAGTAAATAAAGTGATCCTGTTTTCTCTGGCTAACCTACTTAATGCAGAAGTAGCACTTCCAAGCAAAGCAACACTTTCAGATTCCAATATAACCCAGTTCTCACGGGATTTATCTATTGCCGTTGCAAGATTAATTTCTTTGATATTATTCGCTTGCGGTGTTACAATTCTTGCGGATGGCAAGGCACTCATCAATTTATTTTTTATTGCTGAAGAAGCTCCATCTGCAACAATAATCACATTCTTTCCTTGAGAATTATCCTGAAGATAAGCGATCATCGCTTCTCTCAACATATCATCACTTGGAATGGACTGGTATAAATTTGGGATAGATCTCAATTCTCTATTCGTCATTGGTGAGATCACCGGAACCTTCAAACTCATTAAACTAGATGCAGCTTCCTCTGAAGTTGATTGCAATAATGGACCTATCACGGCATCTACATCATTAAAATTATTTGATGCTATAATAGATGAAACTTTCCCGGGTTGTTGTTGAGTGTCAAAGACACGAAGATTAGTAGAGATCCCCAATTCTTTTGCTCTTTCTATCGCCATTAATGCACCGCTATAAAAGTCTAAAGAAATTCGCATTACGCGATCCTTTTGAAGTCTTACATTAGCAGGGGAAATAGAATCATTGGTGATTTTATTTAGGTTATATGGAAGCATCAAAACCAGATTTTTAGTATCAAAGTTCTTTAACTTCTTTGAAAGATCCATTATAGAAAATTCAGATCCAGGTAATGTTTCACCTAAATTCACTAAATCCTCCAACTTATTCCCTTTAGAGTCTTTGGTAGGTACTTTCAAGACCATTCCCCATTTTAAGCCATCTTTTAATGCAGGATTCAACGCGATCAAAGAATCTTCAGCGACCTGAAATCTTCTAGTTAAGCCATACATGGTTTCCTGAGGCTGAACTTCATAAAAGTCAAAAGCTGCATCGGTAATTATCACCGGCTGGTCCAGAACATTGATTCCAACTTTTAACATTATTCCCGGTTGTAAAACACCAACTCTTGGATTAAGCTCTTCTAATTCTTTTACAGTCATTCCATATTTCCGGGCGATCCCATATTTGGTTTCCATTGGAATGATAATGTGTTCTCTTGTTTTTCTGATTTGTGAAGGTCTGGAATTCGAGATCTCAGGATTTCGTTCTTCTATTATCACTTTCCCGGGAGCAGGTCGTTCCTTTTTTTCAGAAACAATAAGCCTGGCAGGACTTGACTCTTCTACAATAAAAACAGGGATCTGTATTGTTTCCCCATTCTGAAGTTCTTTTGAATATAATTGCTTGTTGTACTTCTTAATATCTTCTACACTTACCCTATATTGCTTAGATAAGCTATATAAAGTTTCCTTTTTCTGAACCTTATGTGAATTAAAACTCACTGCTTTCTTTACAGAAGATTCACTTTGTTCTAAAGACATGGGAATTACCAATTTCGCATTTACCTGCAAACCATCCTTGGCTTCCGGGTTCAACTTTAAAAGTTTTTCCTGACTAATATCATACTTCTTAGAGATGCTGTAAACAGTTTCTCCAGAAGCAACTGTATGATACTGGTATGCCTGACTAAAGGCACTAGTGCTAAGAACTTGAAAGAACAAGCATATAATAATTACAAACCTCATCTATTGTTGTTTTTTACTGAAAATTAAATTCTCTACTAAGTCTTACTCCCATTCTATAGTAGCTGGTGGCTTCGAGCTTATGTCGTACACTACTCTATTAACGCCTTTTACCCTATTTATTATAGTATTGGATATTTTTTGTAGGAATTCGTAAGGTAGATCAACCCAATCTGCTGTCATTCCATCGGTAGATTCCACTGCTCTTAAAGCCACTACTTTTTCATAAGTTCTCTCATCTCCCATAACTCCTACAGAACTCACAGGTAATAAAATCGCTCCCGCTTGCCAAACCTTATCGTATAACTCCCATTCTTTCAAACCATCTATAAAAATAGCATCTACTTCCTGAAGCATCCTAACTTTCTCTGCGCTTACATCTCCTAAGATCCGTATTGCCAAACCTGGACCAGGAAATGGGTGTCTTCCTAACAATTCCTTTGCAATCCCTAATTCTGCACCTACTCTTCTAACCTCATCCTTAAAAAGCGCTCGTAAAGGCTCTACAATTTTAAGTTTCATGAAGTCCGGCAAACCTCCCACATTATGATGGGATTTAATAGTTGCAGAAGGACCTCCCGTAGCAGAAATAGATTCTATTACATCTGGATATATAGTTCCCTGCGCCAAAAATTTCACATCCTGGATCTTGTGCGCTTCATCATCAAATACTTCAATAAAGGCATTTCCAATCTTTTTCCTTTTTTCTTCTGGATCACTTATTCCAGCCAATGCATCCAAGAAACGTGCCGAAGCATCAACTCCTTTAACGTTCAAGCCCATATGCTTATACTGATCCAGAACACTCTCGAATTCATTTTTTCTCAGTAAACCATTATTTACAAATATGCAATATAAGTTCTTACCGATAGCCTGATGTAAAAGTACCGCAGCAACTGAAGAATCTACTCCTCCACTTAAACCAAGAACCACTTTATCATTACCGATCTTTTCTTTCAATTCTGAAACCGTCATATCAACAAATGCTTCAGAGGTCCAAGTTTGTTCTACCTTGGCGATCTTCACTAGAAAGTTTTCCAAAAGTTGTTTTCCATCTGAAGTGTGATATACTTCCGGGTGGAATTGAATAGCAAATGTTTCTTCGCCATCAATCCTATATGCAGCATTAAGAACATCTATAGTACTCGCCAAACGCACAGCATTGGTTGGTAACTCCTTAATGGTATCACTATGACTCATCCACACCTGAGAGTTCTCGCTAATATCTTCAAATAATACTTCCGCATCTTTGATCACTGAAAGATTAGCCCTTCCATATTCTCTTGTATCTGAAGGCTCTACTTTTCCACCATGAAAATGAGCTAAATATTGAGCCCCATAACAAACGGCCAATAAGGGCATTTTTCCTCTGATTTCTGAAAGATCCGGATGCGGTGCATCCTTTGCTCTTACAGAAAAAGGACTTCCCGAAAGGATAGTCGCCTTAAAACCAGAAATGTCTTTTGGAGGGTTGTTGTATGGGTGAATTTCGCAGTAAATGTTGAGCTCTCTAACTCGTCTAGCAATTAGTTGCGTATACTGGGAACCAAAGTCTAAAATAAGTACGTTTTGTTGCATGCGCAAAAGTAAGAATTTGAACTAATAATGTGCTAGCAGAATTATTATTTTATATCTTTAAATGTAACCAAGCTATACTTTTATGAAATTTCTGGTCGCTATAAGCTTTTCTATTGCCATTGTACTGGCTTCCTTATTGTTAGGAAATGCATATATTAAGAGAGCTCAGCCTGTTGGAGTGATCGCTGTTACCGGTTCCGGAAGCGAGAATTTCACATCTGATCTTATTGTTTGGGAAGGCCAGTTTGTAAGAATGTCGCCAGTGCTTAAACTAGCTTATGAGGAAGTAAATGCCGATAAGGAAACAGTAAGAAAGTATTTGATAGATAAAGGAATTCCTTCAGAAAACATCGTTTTTAATTCTGTTCAAACCAATGAACAACGGGAAAATCAATATCAAAACGGAAACTACGTGGGTAGTATTTTTAAAGGATACGAATTGGTGCAATCGGTTAAAATAGAATCTACCAATGTAGAATTGATAGAGTCGGTCTCTCGTGAGATCACAGAATTACTGAATAAAGGAGTACAATTCAACTCAACCCCACCAAGATATTATTACACCAAAATAGCTGATCTTAAGATTGAAATGATCACGAAAGCAACAGAAGACGCACGTTTACGAGCAGAGAAGATCGCAGAGAATAGCGGTGGAAATCTGGGAGAGCTCAACAATGCCAGTATGGGAGTTTTTCAGATCACAGGTCAGAATAGCGGAGAAGATTATAGCTGGAGTGGTGCCTATAATACCCAAGACAAAAAGAAAACCGCATCTATCACCATGCGGCTGGAATATAAAATTGATTGAGCTACTCTTTTAATGTTAGCACTTGCTTTATAGTAGCATCAAATTGTTCAAAAGGAATAAAGCCTTGCGCAATCAGATAATATTTATCATCCTTTTTCAGAATTACCGAGGGAAACCCGGTAGCACCAAAATTTGCAGCCAATTTAAAATCTTCTAAGGTTTTCTCTAGATAGTATGGTTCATTAAATTTCCTTCTGAAGTCTTCAGGATCCAGATCATAATCTTTTATATATGGAAGATAGGCGTCTACAGAGTTCCAATCAAACCCATCATAATAAATAGCTTTCTGAATGCTGGTAGCAAAGTCAAGTGCTTGCTCCGGTTTCAGATCTTTAACAATAGATAATGCGATAGAAGGTGGGATCGAATCTAACATTCTCTCTCCCTCCTCCAGCACCTTCATGAATTTATCGCCAAATTCTACACCGGTTCGTTTAGTAACATCTTTGTATGCTCCTTTCAGGTAATCCCGGATCGTACTGACAGGTTGTTTGCGCTCGCCGGTTTGCATTCCTCCAGAGATCACTTCAAAATTAAATTGATCTTTATAAATGGCTTTAGTTTTTTTTATTACCGGTGAGAACCCATAACACCAACTACAAAGTGGATCGTAAACGTAATATATCGTATCTTTAATCATCCTTTATCTTTAAAAGGTAAAGATACATTTTCACTTCTAAAATTGAATTAAGCTTATGTTAAACGACTTGTTTCAAGAGGCATGGAAGGCACTGAATGTTGCCGCATCCGGGAAAGAACATCCCTTCAATACTTGTACGCTGGCAACAGTTGGAAAAAATGCTGCCGTGAGGCAACGCACTCTTGCTTTTAGAGGTATTACAGAAGATAAAAATCTACTGTTTTATACCGATCTAAGATCTACCAAGATCAAACAGATCGAGCATAACCCAAAGGCAAGTGTCCTGTTTTATGATTCTAAAACTCAGCTTCAACTGGTATTTAACGGAGATGTTATAATACATACAGACGATGAGCTTTGGGAAGAACATAAAAATACAATAGATGGAAAGTCGATTAACAACTACAACAGCTTATTAGCTCCCGCAAGCCCAATTAAAAATCCGTTCACTGTGGAACGTACCGAAGATTTAAATTTCGGACTATTGGAATTTAAACCTGTTAGAATGGAATACCTAAAGTTCAGGGAAGATTCCTATCATCTACGTGCAAGATTCCGACTTGATGAAGAAACATGGAAACAAACCTTTTTGGTGCCTTGATCCATCTAACTTAAATTTCACTTACACGGAGATTCCTCATTAAATCAGGAAGGATAACTTAATTATAACCTCAATGTCATTCTGTCCCGATAGCTATCGGGATTGTCGAAGAGTCTAAATGCAACTAAATCATTCTTACGCAGAGATTCCTCATTGCTCCCGAAAGCTATCGGGACGGTAGGACAACTGAATGTCATTCTGAGCCTGTCGAAGAATCTCATTGAAATCATACCAATCTTAAAAAGAGATCCCTCATTGCTCCCGATAGCTATCGGGACGGAAGGACAACTGAATGTCATTCTGAGCCTGTCGAAGAATCTCATTGAAATCATATCAATCTTAAAAAGAGATCCCTCATTGCTCCCGATAGCTATCGGGACGGAATGACAACTGAATGTCATTCTGAGTTTAGTAAAAAAATCTCAAGCATAAAAAAACTCCTTAGTTTCCTAAGGAGTTTAAAAAAGGGTGGAAGACCGGGCTCGAACCGGCGACCCTCGGTACCACAAACCGATGCTCTAACCAACTGAGCTACAACCACCATTTATTCGCGGTTGCAAATGTATATTTTTTCTATAATTCCTCAAAGGAAAAATGAAATTAAATTAAGTCAAAAATGGAATCCACTGCAGCATAACGTTCTACGGTAAAACCTTCTGCATGTTCAGTGCCTATAAGGCGTCCCAAGTCCCTTGCCCGATAGGTAATACTATCAAAAAAGTTATCGCTGGAGATAGGTGTAGAAGGCTCACTGCTATCTTTATCAAAAAATTGTGTTTTATAAGCCTTCACAGAATTCATTTTAATATCCATATATCCAGTAATATCTACTGCAATATCGGGAGTGATATTTTTCCATTGAATGTAATGATACACATGCTTTGGCCTCCATGGCTCCTGCACTACCCCATTTTCTTTTGTTTCAACTTTTTTAAGACCACTCAAAAAGCAAGCATCGCTCACTAATTTAGAGCCTTTTCCATGATCTATATGCCTGTCGTCTATCGCGTTGCAAAACACAATTTCCGGCTTATATTTCCTAAGGATCCTTATTACTTCCAACTGGTGTTCTTCATTATTAACAAAGAACCCATCTTTGAATTTTAAATTTTCTCTTATTTTTAAGCCAAGTATCTTGGCCGCTTCAGCAGCTTCCTGATCTCTGATTTCTGCAGTTCCACGAGTACCCAACTCTCCACGAGTAAGGTCTATAACTCCAACTTTTTTACCATTTGCAACTTCCTTAGCGATTGTTCCTGAACAACTCAACTCAATATCATCGGGATGTGCACCTATTGCTAATATGTCTAATTTCATTTAATTTATCGTTTTTCTAAATTCTAATCTTTATTAGTCTTGACTCTTCTATTCTGTATCCTTAGTGCATATTTCTAGCCACGAATGCACGAATATTTTTATTTTTTTCCCGGCCCTGGCTCCTGCCCTTTTTCTATACTATATTCTAAATAAAGACTTTGGTGTTGTTTCCTGGTTCCTGGCTCTTTATTCTATATTTTTTCTTCTAACTTATTTAAGTATTATCTCGGACATCCATTCCCACTTCCTGATTTTTAACCGCAAAGGGCGTAAAGATTTTTTGTGTTTCAAAGCAGTCTTGTTTCTTGGTTCTTGACTCCTGTTTCTTCTCTATAATCTATTCTCTATTTTCTAACTTAGTACTTCTCACCTCTAACTTCTAACTTCCGCCAAAGCCTGTTCTATATCTGCAATAAGATCTTCTTTTTCTTCTATTCCAACAGAAAAACGCATTAGTCCATCTTTAATTCCCTGTTTTTCTCTTTCTTCAGCACTTAACAATGCATGAGAAGTCAATGTTGGTGTAATTATGGTAGATTCTACTCCTGCAAGACTCATAGAAGACTTTATCATCTTTAATTTCTTCTGAAATAAAGATGCATTTAAACCTTCTTTTAATTCGAAAGAAAGCATTCCTCCAAAACCTCTCATTTGAGATTTCGCCAACTCATGATCTGGATGCGATTTTAATCCCGGATAATATACCCGTTCAATATCCTCATGCTTTTCGAGATATTTAGCGATCTTTTTCGCGTTTTTATTCTGAGCTTTAACTCGTAAACCCATCGTTTTAATACTTCTTTCCAAAAGCCAAACGGTATAATCGCTTAAATTGCCTCCAAAATTCTTACCTGTCTGAAAAATAGTCTCTATATGCTCTTCCGAAGAAATAACAGTGCCGGCCAAAATATCACTATGTCCTCCCATATATTTTGTAGCAGAATGGATCACCACATCGATGCCAAAGTCAATCGGATTCTGATTCACTGGCGAAGCAAAGGTATTATCTATCATACTAACTAGACCATGCTGCTTAGCTATTTTGCTTATCGCATTAAGATCTGTAATAGTTAGTAAGGGATTGGATGGAGTTTCTATATATATAATCTTAGTGTTCTCTTTGATCTCGGCTACAAAACTTTCAGGCTTGAGGTCTTTTGTAAAAGAATAGGAGATCCCAAATTTGTTAAACTCTTCAACAACCAGGTTTCTGGTCCCTCCATAAAGTGTGTTCTGTAATACAACATGATCTCCACTTTTTAAAAACGCGAACATAGCTGTACTTATCGCAGCCATTCCACTTCCAAAGATCAAGGCAGCTTCACCTTTTTCTAAAGCAGCCATTTTCTTAGCCAAAGCAACCTGATTGGGCGTATTAAAATACCTTGGATAACGTATCACTTCTACATCTTCAAAAGCATAGGAAGTAGACATATATAAAGGGGAAATCGCTCCTTTGAACTGGGTATCCTTTAATTCTCCCGCATGTGCACAAAGGGTATTTATTCCTTGAGATTTATTTTTCATAATAGGCACTTGTTATTAGGCTTAAGTAATTTTTGCCCTAATGTAAAAAGAAATTATCTAAACTCTTTTTACATTAGAACTAATATCAAAAAACTGAAAGTTATTATTCTGAAATAATAACCTGTGTTAACATATTGAGTTAAACTTAGTCTAAAGTCTGCTGTGAGCTTTAAGCCATGGGCTGTTATTTGTATCTTCGCGACACTTAAAAACTTAATGAAAAAGAAGATTATGAGCGAAGTTAAAGCATATGCGGCCTCATCTAATACCGCTGATTTAGTACCTTTTAAAATTGAAAGAAGAGATATTACCAAAGAAGATGTAGAAATAGATATTCTTTACTGTGGAGTTTGCCACAGTGATATACATACCGTAAAAAACGATTGGAAAAATTCACAATATCCTGTAGTTCCCGGACATGAAATTATAGGGCGTGTAACCAAAGTTGGTGACACTGTTAAGAATTTTAAAGAAGGAGATCTTGTTGGAGTTGGATGTATGGTAGATTCTTGCCAGGAATGTAATTCTTGTAAAGAAGATCTGGAACAATACTGTGAGAATGGCGCGACCTTTACTTATAATAGCCAGGATGAACATTTAGGAGGACACACCTTTGGTGGTTATTCTGAAAAAGTGGTTGTCGATAAAAAGTTCGTATTAAACATTCCTGAAAATTTAGATATTGCAGCAGTAGCTCCATTACTTTGTGCAGGTATCACTACCTTTTCTCCACTTAATCATTGGAATGTTAAAAAAGGAGATAAAGTTGGTGTAATTGGTCTTGGTGGATTAGGGCACATGGGAATTAAAATTGCACATGCAATGGGTGCTCATGTAGTTATGATCACTACCTCTCCATCCAAGAGTGGTGATGCTAAGAAATTAGGAGCAGACGAAGTTTTGATCTCTAAGGATGAAGACCAAATGAAGAAACATGTTAATTCTTTCGATTTCTTATTGAATACAGTTCCTGTAGGACATGACGTGAACCCATATGTTGGTTTATTAAAAAGAGATGCTACAATGGTACTGGTTGGGGCTGTAGAGCCGCTAGAACCTATCCACGGAGGTGGGTTAATTGCTAGCAGAAAAAGTATTGCCGGTTCTCTTATTGGAGGGATCAAAGAAACTCAGGAAATGTTGGATTTCTGTGGAAAGCATAATATAGTTTCAGATGTGGAGATGATAGACATTCAAAACATTAATGAAGCTTATGAAAGAGTTCAAAAATCTGATGTAAAATATAGATTTGTAATAGATATGAAATCACTTAAGGATAGCTAAACTCTATTCCTTAATAATTTACCTGAGGTTGCTTTTAAAGTTATAACTTTCGTTCACTGAATTAATTTTCAGCTAGTTGCGAAAATAACTTTTAAAAGCAACCTCTTTTTTTATTTAAACCAATCAATTAAAGGTAATATGGGAATATTTTCATCTTTATTAGGAAATGCAGGAAGTTTAGATCCTGAAATACTTCAGAAAGAATATGCTAAACTATTGATTCCTTCGGAAAACATAGAAGCAGGCTTCAAACTTATTCGGGATACCTTCATCTTTACAAACAAGCGCTTGATCCTTGTAGATGTTCAGGGAGTAACCGGAAAGAAAGTGGAGTTTCTCTCGGTAAGCTATAAGAGTATTTCCCGTTTCAGTTTAGAAACCGCGGGCAGTTTTGATCTTGATGCCGAACTAAAGATCTGGATCTCCGGAGAACAAGAACCTTCAATTTGTAAAAAATTCGACAGAAGTGTAGATGTCTACGAAGTGCAAAAGATCCTTGCACAATTCACTTTATAAGAACTCGCTGTAAATGCGCACCGAAGAGCTGAAAAACTTAAAGGCTTTTTTATCTTTACACTATGAAATTACTTTTTACCAATATTAAAGAACTCTTACAAGTAAGGGAAACCTCAGTTTTAAAAATTTCCGGGAAAGAGATGAACATTCTTCCAACGATCAAAAATGCTTGGTTGTTTGTGGAAGACGATAAGATCTCAGATTATGGCACTATGGATGATCTCCCTGAACTTTCGCCAGATAAAAGTGTAGACCTTACCGGAAAAACAGTATTGCCAACCTGGTGCGATTCTCATACACATATAGTGTATGCCGGCAATAGAGAAAATGAATTTGGAGAGCGTATCAGTGGGCTTTCCTATGAAGAGATCGCCAATAAAGGCGGTGGAATATTGAATTCAGCAAAAACATTACAGGAAACTTCAGAAGAAGTTATTTATGAGCAATCGGCCAAGAGATTAGAAGAAGTTATGCAATTGGGTACCGGTGCTGTGGAGATAAAATCTGGTTATGGTCTCACCAAGGATGCTGAGCTAAAAATGCTTCGTGTTATTAAAAGACTTAAAGAAAACTATGATCTGCCAATAAAAGCTACATTTTTAGGAGCTCATGCCCTACCCTTGGAATATAAAAACAAGAAGGAGGAATACATAGATCATGTGATCGATGAAATTCTTCCGGCGGTTGCAGAGGAAAATCTTGCCGAGTATATCGATATTTTTTGCGAGCAAGGATACTTTACGGTAGAAGACACCAATAAATTACTGAAAGCTGCAGCTGGCTTTAACCTAAGGCCAAAAATACATGTAAATCAATTCAATGCGATTGGTGGTGTACAAGCAGGTGTTGCAAATAACGCACTTAGTGTAGATCATTTAGAAGAAATGAGAGCAGAAGACGTGGAGTCTCTAAAAGACTCTGAAACCATGCCCGTTGCCTTACCTGGATGCTCGCTGTTTTTAAGCATTCCCTACACTCCGGCAAGAATGATCATAGATGCAGGATTACCTTTAGCACTAGCAACAGATTTTAACCCTGGGAGCGCACCAAGCGGAAATATGAATTTAGTAGTTTCCCTGGCATGTGTGAAAATGAAAATGACCCCGGAAGAAGCAATAAATGCTGCTACAATAAATGGGGCTTATGCCATGGATCAAAGTGATCTGCTAGGAAGTATCACCAAAGGAAAACTGGCAAATCTAATCATCACTAAACCTATACCTTCCTATACATATTTACCCTATGCTTTTGGAAGCAATTCTATTGATGCTGTTTATTTGAACGGAAAAAAAATATAACTATGGAAGGTTTTAAATTATACAGCGAAAAGAGCATTTCGAAATATCTTAATACCAGAGAAGGGGAAACCAAATTTGGAGAAAAGATCTCCTTTGTAGAGAATTTTGAAGGACTAGCTGTATCGAGTTCTAAATATGTGCTGTTTGGAATTCCGGAAGATATTGGAGTACGTGCTAATTTAGGGAGATCTGGTGCCTCCAAGGCATGGGAAACTTGCCTAAGATCACTACTTAACATTCAGGGAAATCAATATACGAAACCCGAAAAAGTGACACTTTTAGGAGAAGTAGATTGTACAGAAGCGCTTGAAAAGGCAGCAAATATAGATCCCAAAGACCCTAACTACATCCAGAAACTTGGTGATCTGGTAGAAAAAATAGATGATGTAACCAGTGCTGTGGTTAAAAAAATAATCGCAGTTGGTAAGATCCCGATCATTATAGGTGGTGGGCACAATAACGCCTACGGAAACATAAGAGGAGCTTCAAAGGCTTTAAAAAAGCCGATAAGCGTATTAAATATAGATGCTCACTCAGACCTTCGTAAAACAGATATCAGGCACAGTGGAAATGGATTCAGCTTTGCCAGAAAAGATGGGTTCTTAGCAAAGTACCGCATCTTCGGATTGCATCAAAATTATACGCCTCAGTATATCTTTGAATATATGCTTCAATCAGCCAATGATGGATACCGCCTTTTTGAACACTTGCTTTTAATGCCTTCAGAAAAAATTGTGCAAGCTTTTCGCGAGGAATTAGAGTTTGTGTCTCATGATGATTTTGGACTTGAACTGGATTGCGATGCCATTAAGGGTTTTCCAAGTAGTGCACAGACTCCCAGCGGATTTGCGATCAATATGATCCGGAATTTTATCAGGATCGCTTCAGAAGAAGAACACATAAGATACTTACATATTTGCGAAGCGACTTCCAATGAAGCTTCAGAAGCAAAAGTAGGGAAAGCATTAAGTTATTTTATTACAGATTTTATACACTAAGGCAATGGAAATAATTTCATACACTCCAGAATATGCTTCGGAATTTAAAAAACTGAATATCGCATGGTTAGAAAAATATTTTTGGGTAGAACCTCATGACGAAGAGGTTTTAGGAGATCCCAATAAGTTCATAATAGAACCCGGAGGAGCTATTTTTTTCGCAAAAGAAAATGAAGATATAATTGGAACTGTCGCATTGATGAAAATGGAAGACGGGATTTTTGAACTCACAAAAATGGCTGTGACTCCTGCTGCCCAAGGCAAGAAAATTGGACAGCTTTTAATGGAACACAGCATCAATTTCGCCAAGGAAAAAAAATGGGAAAAACTGATCATTTACTCCAATAGAAAACTGGAAAATGCTGTCTATATTTATGAAAAATATGGATTTGTTGAGATCCCCATGGAAGAAAACAATCCTTATTCCAGAGGAGACATTAAAATGAAGTTGAACCTTTCTTAAATGTTTATTAATTGAAGGGGATTCCTAAACAGCTTTCTTAAATTTATCGTATTATTACTATTAAAGCCCAATTCAGGGCTTTTTTTAGTCGATAACAAATCAAACAGATAAACTAAAACAGATAAAAATGAAAAAAGGAATAATTGCATTATGTTGCCTGGGCTTGGCGTTCACCTCTTGTAAGAATGAAGAAAAGAATGACAAGGAAATGGAAAATGAGATTGTCGCAGTTGCAGATCAAGAAAATGAACAGGCAGAAACGGCTATAGAAATTGAGCCTATATCTCATGCCACTGCCGTGATAAAATGGGAGGATGCTGTAATTTACACAGACCCTGTTGGAGGAGCTGATGTCTTTGAAGGAAAGGACGCTCCTAGTTTTGTATTGATCACCGATATACATGGAGATCATATGGATGCTAAAACATTGGAAGCACTTCAATTAGGAGATACCAAGATCATTGTTCCACAGGCTGTAAAAGACCTGTTACCAAAAGAAATGGCTGCTAATTTAATGGTGATGAACAATGGTGATACTCAAGAATTCATGGGCTTTACAATTAAAGCGATCCCAATGTATAATTTACCAGAGGCTCCAGATGCCAAACATACTAAAGGAAGAGGAAATGGATATGTTCTAGAGAAAAATGGACAACGTCTTTATATCGCTGGAGACACTGAAGATATTACCGAAATGAGAGCTTTAGAGAATATAGATGTAGCTTTGGTTTGTATGAATTTACCTTATACTATGACCGTAGAAGATGCTGCAGATGGAGTTTTAGCCTTTGCACCTAAAAAGGTATATCCTTACCATTACAGAGGACAAGACGGCCTTTCAGATGTTGCGAAATTCAAGGAACTTGTAAACAAAGGAAATAAGGATGTTGAAGTAGTTCAGTTGAACTGGTATCCAGAAATGAAATAATGGGCTGGGACTAAAAATAACTTGTCTTTCCTTTAAAAAAGGAATAGGAAGTATAAATTAGGATCAACCATATTAAAAGGATGAAAAAACCAACTATCCAGTTGTTCTTTTTCATCCTTTTTGGGTTTTCTAAAGCCACCTTTCTGGCTTCTTTCAGGACAATTGCTGGTATTAATTTTATAGAAAGACTTATTAATAAAGGCACCAAAATAAGATCATCTAATATTCCCAGCACAGGGATAAAATCCGGAATAAGATCTATTGGGCTTAACAAATATCCCACTGTAAGTCCAATTAATAATTTAGCAGTCCATGGGGTTCTGGTATCGGAATAAGCGATGCTTAAAACCTGTATCTCAGATTTTAATTGCTTCACCTTTTCTTTTAATTTTTGAAGAAACTCCAAAATATGCTTTCTTTAAATTTTTGTTCTATAAAACACAAAAGGACAAATCAATTAGATTTGCCCTTTTGTGTTATAAAATTATTAGAAGATTAACCATTAAAAAGTGGCAGATCTTGCATCATCTCAAATACTTCTGCTTCCACTTTTATCAATTCTACATCATCTTCAAAATTAGTGATCACACGATCTATTAGATCTACTATTTTAGACATATCCTCTTCTTTCAATCCTCTGGTAGTAACTGCTGCAGTTCCCACACGGATCCCAGATGTTACAAACGGAGACTTATCATCGAAAGGCACCATATTCTTATTTACTGTGATCTCTGCCGTCCCTAAAGCTTCCTCAGCTTGTTTTCCATTGATGTTCTTATTTCTAAGATCTATCAACATCATATGATTATCTGTTCCTCCGGAAATCACTTTATAATCCTTAGCAACAAAAGCTGCGGCTAAAGCCTTTGCATTTTTCTTTACCTGAACCATGTAGTGAAGGAAATCATCTGTAAGAGCTTCCCCAAAAGCAACTGCTTTTGCTGCAATAATATGTTCTAAAGGCCCACCTTGATTTCCTGGAAAAACGGCACTATCTAAAAGAGTAGACATCTTCTTTAGATTTCCATTCTTTAATTTTAATCCAAAAGGATTCTCAAAATCCTTCCCCATCATGATAATTCCACCTCTAGGCCCACGTAAAGTTTTATGGGTAGTAGAAGATACAACATGGCAATGTGGTAATGGATCTCCCATAAGACCTTTAGCAATAAGACCTGCAGGATGTGCGATATCTGCAAATAAAATTGCTCCAACGCTATCTGCTATTTCTCTAAATCGTTTGTAATCTATTTCTCTGGAATATGCGGATGCTCCAGCAATGATCATTTTAGGTTTCTCCCTTTCAGCGATCTCTGCAACAGCATCATAATCTATAAGACCTGTTTCCTCAACTACCCCATAAAAAACAGGTTGGTATAATCTACCAGAAAAGTTCACAGGAGAACCATGTGTTAAATGTCCACCATGAGAAAGATCAAATCCTAGAAATTTATCTCCAGGTTGCATACATGCATGAAAAACTGCGGTATTAGCCTGAGAACCTGAATGCGGCTGCACATTGGCATAGTCAGCATTAAAAAGTTCTTTTAGGCGTTCTATTGCTAAAGTCTCTACCTCATCTACGATTTCACATCCACCGTAATATCGTTTTCCGGGATAACCTTCGGCATATTTATTTGTTAGTACAGATCCGGCTGCCTGAAGCACCTGATTACTCACAAAATTCTCACTCGCAATTAGTTCTAAACCATTTATTTGGCGGTTTCTTTCAGCTTCTATCAGATCAAAAATTTGCGTATCTTGTTGCATATTATATTTTTACGTTAAATATTCCTCAAAAGTAATAATTCCATTCGGTTAATTGCTGGAAAATAATAACTTTGAAATCTATACATTTAAGAATAAAACAAAATAATATATGCCTATTACAGCAAATGATCCTAAAAGAAAAACCTGGCTGGATATTCCAAAAAGCACAGACTTTCCAATTCAAAATATTCCTTTTGGAGTGTTTTTGACTAGGGATGATGTCGTTACTATTGGGACCAGAATTGGTGATTACGCCATTGATCTTGGTGCCCTACATCAATTAGGTTATTTTGATGAAATACCGCTTACAGACGATATTTTTCTTCAAGACACCTTAAATGATTTTATTTCTGATGGTAAAAAAACCTGGCGTTTGGTTAGAAACCGAATTGCAGATGTTTTTGATGCTAAGAATCCAAAATTAAAAGACAACGAAAGTCATCGAAATAGAGTTCTTTTTACTTTAGATGAAATTGAAATGCAACTGCCGGTACAGGTAGGTGATTACACCGATTTCTATTCCAGTAAAGAGCACGCTACCAATATTGGTACCATGTTTCGAGACCCGGACAATGCATTATTGCCAAACTGGCTTCACATTCCTGTTGGATACCACGGAAGAAGTTCTTCTATAATCCCAAGCGGAATTCCGGTACACAGACCTCAAGGTCAAACTTTACCTGCAGGAGCTACAGAACCTGTTTTTGGACCTTCGAAATTAGTGGATTTTGAATTGGAAATGGCTTTTATAACCACCGATGGAAATCCTTTAGGAGAACCAATTCCTATTGATGAAGCTGAAGATTTCATCTTTGGAATGGTTTTGTTTAATGACTGGAGCGCAAGAGACATTCAAAAATGGGAATATGTGCCACTAGGGCCATTCTTAGCTAAGAATTTCGCCTCTTCAATTTCACCTTGGATTGTAACTCTAGATGCTTTAGAGCCATTTAGAACTAAAGGTCCTGAGCCAGAAAAAGAGTTGCTTCCTTATCTTCAGTTTAAAGGAAAGAAAAGCTTCAACATTAATCTTGAAGTTGCACTTAAGCCAGAAAATAGTGAAGAAACAACGATCTCTAAATCCAATTTCAAATATATGTATTGGAACATGAGTCAGCAGTTGGCTCATCATACTGTAAATGGCTGTCCTATTAATTCCGGAGACATGATGGGTTCTGGAACTATTTCCGGTCCAACACCAGATTCCTATGGTTCTATGTTAGAACTTTCATGGGGAGGAAAAGAACCTGTGAAATTAAATGGTGGTGAGGAACGAAAGTTCATTCAAGATAACGATACTGTTATTATGCGCGGATATTGTGAAGGAAAAGACAGAAGAATAGGTTTTGGGGAAGTAAGCACTAAACTTTTACCTGTTTATGAAGCTCAACCTAAGAAAAAATAATTTTAATTATTTTATAAAAAAAAGCCTGTTTGATTAAAATCAATCAGGCTTTTTTTTTACATCATAGTCCATCCTAAATTCCAGGGTTTAATGATCCTTTTCTTTGATCCTCTTGCTTTTCAGGCTGACTTTAAGAACCAGATCGTTGGTTCCCTTTTTGGTCTTTCTTTTGGATCTCTTTGATTTTCCATGATACTATATTTAAATGCTTAATTAATAATAGTATTAAGAAATATGCTTAAACTCTTCTTTAAAAAAGTTTATAAGAACCTTAAGCTCCCCTATTAAAGAATTATAAAAGAATATTTTAGGAAGTATACCTGTTAAATTAAAGGGTATTCAATTTCTCCACATCGATCTCACCGTGGGAAGCATCATAAACAGCTTTCCCATCCTTAACCACTATTAATTGTGGACTTTGATGAGGGACATTAAATCTAGTAGCGATCTTATTGGAAATATCTCTATAGCTCAATAGATCTAATAAATATAATTTAACTGAATCCGGACCTGAATTAAAATTTTGCTCAAATTGTCTTAGCACCATTTTACTTATTCCGCAGGATGTGGAATGCTTTAAAATTGCAATTGTCTGGTTACTGGAATCCTCAGCAATCGCTTCTAATGTTTCTATTTGTGTTAATTGGATCCAAGGAGTAGGAAGCTTTTCTGTTTTAGCTTCATTATTCTCAGACTTAAATATTTTATCAAAAAATCCCATATTCGGTTTATTATTAGGGCGCAAAAGTAAGTTTTCAAAATAATAAAATCAGCATCAAAGTATTAAAGTTTACTTAATTACATTTAAATATGCCTCTTAAAATGCGTAACTTAGATACTCTTCCCTAACAGACAAAATGACCGCTAAAACCCAGTGATACCAGTCATTTTGACAGTTCCCTGCGACTGGTATATGCTTTGTTATTCCAATTTTGGATTATAAACACTTCGACTCATGAATTTAAATAATTTTACTATTAAATCGCAAGAGGCCATTCAGCAAGCCCAACAACTTGCGCAGGAATTAGGTCATCAGCAAATAGAAAATGAGCATATTTTTAAGGCCATCACTTCAGTAGATGAAAATGTAACTCCATTTCTTCTGAAGAAATTAAATATTAACGTCGGCCTTTTTACACAGATATTAGATAAGACTCTGGATAGTTTCCCAAAAGTAACTGGCGGAGAAATTATGCTTTCAAGAACTGCTTCTACTACTTTGAATGAAGCTAGCGCGATCGCTAAGAAGATGAAAGATGAATATGTTTCTATTGAGCATCTAATCTTAGCCATTTTTAAATCTTCCAGCAAAGTTGCTCAGATCTTAAAAGATCAGGGTGCTTCAGAAAAAAATCTGAAAGCTGCTATAGAAGAATTGCGAAAGGGAGACCATGTAACTTCTCAAAATGCTGAAGAAACTTATAATTCTCTAAATAAGTATGCTATTAATCTGAATAAACTTGCTGAAGAGGGAAAACTGGATCCAGTTATTGGGCGAGATGAAGAGATAAGAAGAGTGCTTCAAATCCTAACCCGAAGAACCAAGAACAATCCAATGTTAGTAGGAGAACCTGGTGTAGGTAAAACGGCAATTGCAGAAGGCCTTGCGCATAGAATAATAGATGGTGATATTCCCGATAATTTAAGGAATAAACAAATTTTCTCCTTGGATATGGGAGCTTTGATTGCAGGAGCAAAATATAAGGGAGAATTTGAAGAACGATTAAAAGCTGTTATAAAGGAAGTAACAGAAAGCGAAGGAGACATCGTGCTCTTTATAGATGAGATCCATACGCTCGTGGGTGCCGGAGGTGGACAAGGCGCAATGGATGCTGCAAACATACTGAAGCCAGCATTAGCTCGTGGTGAATTACGAGCAATTGGAGCTACAACTTTAGATGAATATCAGAAATATTTTGAAAAAGATAAGGCATTAGAAAGACGTTTTCAAAAAGTGATCGTAGATGAACCAGATACAGAAAGTGCGATCTCTATTCTTCGTGGGATCAAGGAAAAATATGAAACCCACCATAAAGTGCGAATCAAAGATGAAGCAATTATAGCTGCGGTAGAATTATCCCAACGCTATATTACCAATCGTTTTCTGCCGGATAAAGCGATAGATCTTATGGATGAAGCGGCATCAAAAATTAGAATGGAGATCAATTCGAAGCCTGAAGAACTGGATGCTCTGGACAGAAAGGTGACGCAATTGGAAATCGAGATTGAAGCTATAAAACGCGAGAATGATGAATCCAAGTTAAAAATACTCACTGCAGATCTTGCCAACCTTAAGGAAGAACGCAACGAATTAAATGCCCGATGGAAGAATGAAAAAGAGATTGTAGATAATATTCAATCGGCTAAATCTGATATCGAGCAATTTAAACTGGAAGCCGAAAGAGCAGAACGTGATGGTGACTACGGAAAAGTAGCAGAGATTAGATACGGTAAAATAAAAGAAGCACAGGAAAAATTAGAAAAACTTCAAAAGGAAGTTGAAGACAATAAGGACAGCAAAACTCTTATAAAGGAGGAGGTTACTTACGAGGATATTGCAGAAGTAGTTGCAAAATGGACTGGAGTTCCAGTTACTAAAATGCTACAAAGTGATCGTGAAAAATTACTGAAACTAGAAGATGAATTGCACAAGCGTGTAGTTGGGCAGGAAGAAGCAATCCAAGCCGTGAGTGATGCTGTAAGAAGAAGCAGAGCCGGTTTACAAGACCAAAAGAAGCCAATTGGAACCTTCTTGTTTCTTGGTACCACAGGAGTTGGAAAAACCGAACTAGCCAAAGCATTGGCAGAGTATCTTTTTGACGATGAATCTGCAATGACCAGGATAGACATGAGTGAGTATCAAGAGCGACATTCCGTGAGCAGATTGGTTGGAGCACCTCCGGGATATATTGGATATGAAGAGGGTGGACAATTGACTGAAGCCGTTCGAAGAAAACCTTATTCTGTGATCCTATTAGATGAAATTGAAAAAGCACATCCAGACACTTTTAATATTTTATTGCAAGTCTTAGATGAAGGAAGATTAACAGATAATAAAGGTCGTCTAGCCGATTTCAAGAATACCATCATCATAATGACCTCTAATATGGGTTCTAGCATTATTCAGGAGAAATTTGAAACTGTGAAGGATCTGGACACTGCTATGGAAAGTGCAAAAGTGGAAGTACTTGGTTTACTCAAGCAAACGGTTAGACCAGAATTTATTAATAGAATAGATGATATTATATTATTTACTCCCTTGAACAAGAAAGATATTTTAAAAATTGTTGGACTTCAGTTAAATGGGGTTAAAAAAATGCTTTCCCAACAAGGCATTGTACTGGATGCAACAAAAGAAGCCTTAGAATATCTTTCCATAAAAGGTTACGACCCTCAATATGGGGCACGACCTGTAAAGAGAGTATTGCAAAAAGAAGTCTTAAATAAATTATCTAAAGAGATCCTTTCCGGAAGAGTTAAAACAGACAGCAAAATTTTGTTGGATGAGTTTGACGGCACCTTAGTTTTTAGGAATCAGGAAGAACTCGCAAACAAAGAGTAATAAAAAAAGGCTGCTTAATAAAATAAGCAGCCTTTTTTAATAAATGAAGACCTGTAATTTCAAGAGCAACAATATTAGTATAGACATAAAATCGACTTGCTACAGGAGGCGATAAAATATCATGAGCCATTGTTTTCGAAACATGATCGACTACTGTATAAAATTCGTCAACACTAAGCTCAATTTTAGCACTTTCTTATTTACAGCTAAAGCATGTAAACACCACACAAAAAACACTGATCATAAAAAACTTATTATTCATCTTTTAAAATCACTCAAATTCTGTATCATAATAAGTAGTTGCATCATCCAATAATAACTGTATTGTTTTTTCCTCTGAAGAAATACGTTTGTCATCCCATTCTAAATAGGTGATAAAATCTTCTAAAATGAGATCTTTATATTTTAAAACACTCTCAATATTAAAATACAAACGACCTGTACGACGCACGAAGAAATCGGCCAAACTATTGGTCATTTCATGGTGAATGCAATACCACAATTCTGCTCTTATCAACTTTTCTTCTGGCGTACCATCGATAAATAAATTCATCTTATCAATTATCGTATTCGCTTTTTTACCGAAAGTGGTGCATAAATACCAAGCATAATAAGGATCATTTATGCCTATAGTTGCAAGTAATTGTTCTAATTCTTTAATATATATATTGACTTCTTTAGAGTTTTCCAAGCTTGGATTAACTAATGCAATATTCTCTGTAGTCGATTTCTTAAGCTTCTCTTTTTGTTTTGAAGACATGGTTTTTAAAACCGAATCAATCACACGTTCCGCCATTTTTCGATAACCTGTAAGCTTTCCGCCAGCAATTGAAATTAAGCCACTTTCTGAAATAAAAATCTCGTCTTTTCTAGATAATTCTGAGGGATCTTTGGCTTCTTCATGAATTAAGGGACGTAAACCAGCCCAATTAGATTCAATGTCTTTAAAGGATAAATTTACATTTGGGAAGGTATGGTTTATTGCATTTAGCAAGTATTTTGCATCTGTTTTTGTAGCCACTACATGTTCTAAATCACCACTATAATTGGTATCTGTTGTACCAACATAAGTACAACGACCTCTTGGGATTGCAAAAATCATTCTACCACCTTCAACATCAAAATAAACAGATTGTTTGATTGGTAATTTATTATGCGGAAATACAATATGAACACCTTTGGTTAAGCGCAGGTACTTATTGTTCATTGAACGATCCTTTTTACGCAGTAAATCTACCCAAGGACCAGTAGCAGAGACATAATTTCTGGCTGATAAATTTGTTTGCTTTCCAGTATTATGATCAACACAATTTAAACTTTCAATTTTAGAATGACTGTCGTAAACAAAAGATTCCACTTCGCAGTAATTGATGATTGTTGCTCCAAATTCTGAAGCTTTTTTTAAGATTTCAATTGTTAATCTTGCATCATCTGTTCTATATTCGGCATAATAGCCACTTCCTAAAACAACGCCATCATCAAGTAAAGGTTCTTTGTCTAAAGTTTCCTTTTTATCTAACATTTTACGACTATCAATACCACTAACATTAGCTAATAAATCGTAGACTTTTAAACCGATTGACGTCATCATTTTACCATAAGTACCACCTTCTATTAAAGGCAATAACATTTTCTCTGGAATAACAAGATGAGGTGCTAATTTGTGGACAATTGCACGCTCAGAACCTGATTCGCGTACCAACCCGATTTCTAATTGTTTTAAATAACGCAAACCACCATGTATGAGTTTTGTAGATTTATTACTCGTACCAGAAGCAAAGTCGTTTTTTTCGATCAAACAGACATTTAATCCTCTTGAAGCTGCATCTAACGCAATACCAGCTCCTGTAACACCTCCACCTATAATAATTAAGTCAAAGGTTTCGGAACTTAATTTTTTGAGTTGTTTGCAGCGATCTAATACCGAAAAACGGATAGACTCTTGGCTGGTTTTTTCCATATTGTTACTTTTCGCTGTCTCAACTGTTTTAGCCAACATTTGTATATCTTTTTACGTGTTTTTGGTTTTATTTTAGACTTAAAAAAACATCTACTTCTCGAATTTTTTTAATGTCATTTTTTCAGCAATCTTTATAATAACAAGTTATCTAAATATATCACAGGAATTTAGTACCAAAATAGTAATAATTAAACCAACTGTTTTTTAGCTTGTTTCCATAGAGTCAGGTCTATTTCTTGTGTCACTTTTGGCACATAAACTTCATAAA